>JGI24147J20444_1000037_pt1 | contig 129750 bp, 132 predicted proteins | sample BarGraIncub1133A_FD_20444 | JGI IMG/M metagenome (IMG submission 20444) | reverse complement strand
TAGTACATTAATTTCTATTGAACCGCCGTATACCGAACGGTACGTACGGTGGTGTGAGAGGTCGGCTATTTAAATAATAAATAGCCTCCTACTCGATTTTAGTTATTTATCAATTATAGTAAAAAATGACTACGCAGTTATAATTTTGTCGGATTCTCATGTTATAGTTAAGTTAAGGGAATAAAGGGGTGTTCTATTATGAAAAAAATAGTAAAGAAAGTAATTGTGTACTCGTTATTGGTTGGTATTGCGCAGTTCGGCTTAAACGCATCTATAATAGAGGCTTCACCAAGAAGTGATTGGCAACAGCAACAGAATGATCGGTAATGGCAAGAAAATCAAACCCATGACCAGATAATTCGACAGATTGAGGTTGATGTAATAGCGATGGCTCTGAATAATTAAGGGAAACAATCCAGTGAATGCAAAGAAGCCATATCCTTCGTGGTATGGCTTTTTTAGTTGCCAAAAATTATAACCGCCCACAAAAATAGTAATAATATACAAAAAAAGCGACTGTTTCTTTGCGTAAGCATGAATTTAAAGTATTACTTTGTCACAAATCAAAGCTATACAATACATATCGTACAAATAAAATTGCTATGGGATAGGAAGCTATATTAATTGTCCAAAACATAATTCCTTCTTTCCATTCAAAGAATCCATAAATAGAAGACAAAGCGGTACAAAATATTAAAGATATCATTGTACCGCACATAAATAAAAGAATTGATTTCAAGATGATCACCTCAAGATAAAATTTATAGTGATATTATGAGGTAAATACCACAACTTACATCATATTCCTGCAAGATTATAAAAAAATACCCAACACGTTGCTGGGTGGAAGAGCTTACGGGGATGCATAGTGCTGTCGCTGTCATCTTGGCACCAAAGATATACTACAAAAAACTTCCTTTCTCCTGATAAAGTTAGTAAGAGAAAGGAGGGATAAAGATGAATATTGATGAAATATTAGAGAGGATTGAATTATTGCGACAAGAACTACACGAAATCGGGAGAAAGAAAGGCTTATTAGATGAAGAAGTAATCAGAATAAGTCAAGAATTAGACCATTTACTTAATAATTATCAGAAACTATTAAATTCGAAAAAAACGTAAGTAAGGGGAAGCCGTCTAAATAAGACGGCTTCCCCTTATACTCAAATCCATATCATTATAAAATTATATGGATTTGATGAAATGCCTTAATTGGTAAGAAAACTTTATTTGTTTCCTATGAATCGCCCATATTTACAGGCGATTCATATAATACTTAATCGCGCTCTTCAATAAGTAAGCAATCTGGACACACTGTCCGTTCTTCATCCAATTCATATTGTATAAAGCATTTCTTTTCTTGACCGCAGAAATCACATTCCGTATATTTAAGCTCGCTGTTTGCGTAAATCATAATAAAACCCCTTTTAAAATTTAGCATTAACAAAACTATATATTTTATACTGGGTCTGAATATTTAAATTGGAAGGATAATATTGCCTTTTATCAAAGCGTGTATAAAAATGGTAAAATGGAGATGGTGGTATAGATTTACAGTATAAAATAATTGAACGATAAGTGGAGAAAGATGCCAAATTGTGTTGTCCGTTATGCGAGTCTAGTGAAATAATAACCCTTCAAAATAATTTTGTTGAATTGCCAATAAAAGACGACCAAGATGGTGAAGTGACAAGAATAAGGTGCATGTATACGACATGTAATACGTGCGGATATATTACCCTGTTTAATGCAGAAGTGGCTTTGGCATAATAATTACATTTAATAATGATTGTTATTTACAAATAATTATCATTATTGTATAATAAAATTAGATAAAGATAAGTCCCTCATGAATTAAAAATGAGCATTTAAGGGGGATGAGTATGATGACCAAAACATTTTGTCATAACGGATACTGCAAACCTATTTATAAAGAAAACGGAGAAGACCATTCTAAGATGACATCTGTTGAGACTTTCATAAATATTGTCGTTATCGTATTCATAATTACTTTCGTGGCTGCAGTTATAGGCGGAGCCTTAGTGGAATTTTTTACGTTGTAACTGGTTGTATGCTGTAAAATATTTAGCCACCTGCCAAAAGGCAGGTGGCTAATGTGTTGTTAGCGATTTTCAACTTGTCTAAAAATATATTAATTTATTTAATTCTGGTTTGGCTTTGATAATATTGGTAAAATACAACAAATACATAAAACAGTAAAAATATCGGCATAGATTTTATATTTTTATGTGGTATAATCAATAATAAACCTAATAATTGAGAATGAAATAGGCATACCTGATATACATGGCAAAATAATTAATGAAACTATAATTAACATGGAAGTGCAACTAGCAAACCAATGGGATATGGGGAATATCGGATTACCTAATTTTCTTGAAAAATTTAACCGCTCCTTAGGAGCGGTGTTTTATATGCTTTTTTGCTGTAATATTTTGCAGTAAAATGTCAAAAATTAGCGAGCAACTATGCTGAACATCGCCAATAATATTCGTACAGTCGTAGCGGTCTTAATTGTTGTCGCAAGCACTGCCTAAAGAGAAAGAAGGGGACGATGTGAGGAATTTTTTAAAAGGGCAAGCAGGATTTATATTTATTGATGCCTTAGTTGGTATGGTCATTCTTACGGTGGCATTGACTGCATTAGCTGTAGCTTATAGGCAGGCAACGATTACCACTGTGGCAGCACGAAATTATAACAATGCTGTTTATTTGGCTCAAGAAGCAGTCGAGGAATTAAAGAAGAATGATGGGCAGTTAGCCGCAGCCTTTACGACCACACTTACAAACTCCAAGATTACAATAAATAATGTGGGGTATTCTATAACTCCGAGTACTACAGATCTAAGTGCGACATTAAAAGAGGTAAAAATATCTGTTTCATGGCCCAATAACACTCATTCTCCCCCTGTTGAATTAGTAAGTTATTATTATTTGAGTCCTTAAAAGGAGTGTTATCCATGAGGAAGAAGGAACAAGGTTTTACATTAGTTGAACTTGTGATCGGCATGGCCATACTTTCATTAATTATGAGTGGAACCTATGGCATACTTGCATCATCAGTAAAATCTTATCAATATAATTTCGCGCAAGGTAAAAACATTCAGGATAGTCGTCAACTATTTAATGAAATGACAAAAGGCATAAAGAACGCAACAACGATTACATCGCCTGATGCGAAGACATTAAATTATTCAATAACGACTGATACCGGTACTGATCATTATATAATATCATTAGATACAGATACGATTAATTTAAAAAAGAATACGCTACTCATACGAAGTTGGGCAAAGGGACAAGTAAAAGACTTAAAATTTACTCTTACGAAGATTCCAAATGGCCTTAAAAACAAAGTGCAAATTGTCATAAACTTAACATTTAAGACGAGTAATGATCCGCAGTCTACAACAGTTACGACACTAAACGACATTCCATGATTGGGGCTATATGTATGAAAAATCAAAGAGGTTCAGCAACTGTATTCGCAATCGCAGCCATGATATTCATCGGTATTCTCATAGCTGGCCTATTGCCGATGGTTACAAACGAGCTGAAAATTGGTACACTGAATAAAGATATGATAGAGGCCCAATATGCTGCTGAAGGTGGGGCTAAACGGGCCATCGTAGGGTTCAGTCAATCACCACCAGACTTGGACTGGATTGATGATGGTGATGCGCCTTTTATCGATGATGTGAATAAAAAAAAATATAATGTTACTATCTATTTATCATCAGATACCAATACCCCACTTCCTTCTTCTGCTCTTTCCTCTGGCAAAACGTACATTGTAAAATCGATAGGGACAGTCGGAAAAGCCACAAAAACTGTTTCTGTGACCATTAATGTTGGAAGTAGTGGCAGTGGTATTGATAGTGGGAGTGTATTTGGTAAATATACCACCTACTCAAAAGGTAATATGACAATCGATAATTCCCCTAAAATTATAGGTGATATTGGCTCTGGTGGTACAATTACTGTAAATAGCTCATCTAAATTAATCGCTGGTACGGCATACACTCCTAATGTTCCTGTCTTTAATGAATGGAGTTGGAATAAAAATGCTGTCGCGGGGGGGTATCAACAGCCCACGTCTGAAGATGATTTAAAAGTCGATATACCTGCATTAGAGACACTTCCATATAATGGTATAGGTGTTCGATTGCCAAGCAATAGTTGGCAGTATACCAATACAAATGCTTCAGGTAATTATTATTATAATGGTAATGTAAATTTAGGTAAAGTTAACATTACAGGAACTACCGGGCAATCAGTAACTCTCTCTATTAACGGCAGTTTGGACGCAAATAATGCTACTATGATTACTGGCGATAATGTTATCATTTATGTTAATGGTAATATTAATTTAAATAATACTACCATTATTGGTAATAATATTACGATTTATGCGACTGGTAATATCAATATGAATGGTACAAGTTCAATTAGACAAGCTTCTAGTAGCGGTACGGTAAAAATTAATACCCAAGGCACTTTTCAACTCACTAATACCGCAGCGATAAGCAGTGAATCTGTTATTATAAATGCGAAAAAATCTATTGATTTTAATAGTAGCAGTTCGATAAACAAAGATTCATCAACAGCTATTACCAAGATTTATTCTAGTGGAGCGATTGAATTTACAAATAGTTTTACAATGGGAGGCAATGCTGGGTTGGTCGAGACCAGCAGTAATATTAATTTAAATAGCAACCAGAATTCCCTAAATACAGTATTTGTATCCGGGAGTGGTTCTTCACAAGTTACGAATAGTGTAAAACTTGCCGGATTTTATACCAATGGTAGTTTGAGTATAAATTCATCGCCAACTATCACTTATAATGAGAAGAAGACACTGATATTCAATGCATTAAACCTTAGTGGAGGTGATCCAGGTGGAGCATCACTCATCACTATAAGTAATTGGAAGAGCCTTTAGATATTATTGGTATCAGCAGGAAACTATTTTAATCTTTACTGTTGAATCATTTAGCCATTTCTTAAAAACGATGTTTTATTTTATTTAAAATAAATTTTCACTGTAATATTAAAGGATATTACAGTGAAATGTCGAAAACAGTAGCATAATATAGCAAACCTTCTGAAAAGTGGGGACGCAAAGCCTTGGGTCTAAAGATGTCAAAGTCTATGACTGCCAGGTTGCATCATTTAGTTTAGATGATGTTACCGGCAGTTTTTGTCGTATTTTATAGGCGAATGTTATGTATCGATAGCAATCGTCCTCGCAATACACATAGTTTAATATTAACCAAAATTTAACACTGTACTTAGGCAGGAATAGCCAATTATAGTGCGAATACAACATAATAGTTTCTTGAATGCAATAGTATTTCTGGGAGTGCCAGGTGAATTGAAGGAGCCTATCCTATAGCTATGATATTGCTGGGCGATTTTTATTTTAAAAAATTACATGGACTCATATTATGAACGCTTTTCTGCAGATTAAGAGGATGTTAGGTGTCTCGATTGGGAGAATCGTTTCTGGGAAAATAGAACTGAATTCAAGTCAGGAATTGTTCCAAAATAATAAAAATGATATATATGTATTAACTGGTGGTAGGAATACATTTCAAAGATTTTGATAAGTCAACGGAACCATCCCAATGACTTTGCATTTACTTTTTTCACGTGGAATCTTAGAAATAGTAAAAATTATAGTGATGAAGTTCATATTTGCGTGGCTGGAAATCAGTGCAACAGCCCTAGTGATGTTTGCGGGAGGATGAACATGTTAAGGTTTTCTAAAATTAGGGAAATAGCTTATATATTAAAAATTAAAGAGACTGGCGGTTTTATTTTAATTGATGCATTGATTGGACTAATTATTCTTACTACAGCATTAACCGCAGCAGTTGTTGCTTATCAACAGTCAACAAAGCAGGTTATATTTGCTAATAACAACGGCTATGCCACATATTTAGCCAAGCAAGCTTTGGAAAAAATAAAAAATAATGACCGCTTGCAACAGGATTCTAGCGGTAATGTGGTTTTAAAATTACCTGCTACGCAAACAATTACTGCTAGTGGTGTGCAGTATACTGTATCAACAGGAACAATTGTCGCAGATTTAGGACCTGTATCGAGCTATCTACAACCGATACAGGTTACAGTAGCTTGGAAGGAGTGGACTACGGGACAACAAAGGACAATTGCAATGGTTGACTACTGTTATTTTCAGCCATATGTAGCCCCTGTTTCTTCGCTAAGTAAATTTCTTCCGAAACATCAATATATGTTTTATAGTGGTATGACTGATGCGCGATATAGTACGCGTTCCTCGAAACTGGCAAGCAAAAATGGATATCCCGATACCACTGTTAATGGATATTTGTATACTCCTGCAAGTAGCCAGTATAAGTTGTGGGACACGTGTTTGGATCATAGCTTTAACATTTCCGGAACAGCGTCTGATAGCTATGATAATCGTGCAGTGGTCACTGCGTGGGATAGTGGAGATCCACTGACTTTTTATAATATAGATTTTCTGACTCTTGGAACTTATAACCTCACATTTTCAGCACGTAATGATGCTGCTGCCGGTGCAATAAGTTTGAATGAAACTAGGTATCGTGACCCAAATCAATGGGGGCTAGCGGATTCAAATAAACATTATGCCATTAATGTTTTGATTGATGATAAGGTGGTAGTGCAAAATGTATTAGTTCAGGCCAGTGATTCGGCTTTTAATAGTCCCTACTCTGGCACATATACAGACAAAACAAATGGGACAACGTATACCACCAAACCAACATCACAACAAATCTACTATACTGCTGATACCCTTGATGAAAATGGCAACGTGCAGTATCTTAACAGTAGTGGAAAGGTTACAAATATAAGTAACGCGAAAGCAATGACGGTTACTGCCAGCGTAAGTTCAGATGGTATAATACAGTTTATTGGTATGCCGCCAGGAAATCATTCTATTAGCTTGGTATGGCTTAATGACACTGGTGATGTTAGCAAGGCAGGCAAAAACGGTGTGGCAGGTACGGATGCTAATATATTAATTGCTAATATGAGTCTGAAAAAACATTGAATTATAATAGGAATGGAGTATTATGAGGTATTGGGATGATCAAAAGGGCTTTACGCTTGTTGAATTGATAATAGGTATGGCAATTATGACAATTATTCTGGGAGGGATTTGTGGGGTTTTTTATACCTCTCTAAAGGCCCAATCTTATGGTTTAGCAAAAGGCAACAGCGTCCAAGATGTCAGTACAGCAATTAACCAGATAGCCGGAGAAATTCAATATGCATATGGTAATTCCATTGGGATTATGGTTGGAGGGCAGTATGAGAGTCCAGGGGAGACTAACAGCAACGGACATTATAATTTAGATTTGCTGGACACGGCGATAAATACTAATGAAATTTTTTTCTCAATATTGTCTAACACGACTGGCATGCAAGAGACACGGCATATTTATCCGAAAAATAATAGCATTGTGATTGACATCGGGCCTTACCCACAAATGACAAATCCATGGACGGTGAGTAGCTCCGTGATATTAGCACCTGGTTCGGTGCAAGGTCTTAGCTTTGTTATAGATAAATTGGATACATCGGCAGGATCAATCTATAATGATGCAGATGTAGATGCTAAATTAGGAGTAGGCGTAAAACGTAAAAAAATCACTATAACGGTAACAACCAACAATAATCCTACCAATGCAGCGAAGCCTGCTGATACTAGTGATCCGCGTCTTTCAGTATTTACTACGACAGTTGTGACAAGTAACATGCAATAAATAAGATGAATTTTACAAAGGTGGGGAAGTGATGTTGCGCAAATATTTATGCCGACAAGACGGTATGGTAGCAGTGCTGGCAATAATCGCGATGGTTGTGCTTGCTATTTGTCTTGCGGGATTGCTTCCATATGTTTCAACCTTAACAAGAGCCAGCGCAAATAATATAGATGTGTTACAGGCGCAATATGCTGCAGAAGCCGGCGCAAAGCGTGCGCTTGTTTCGCTGGATAGGAACGCGGTGGACAACACCGTTAATTACTGGACTTGGCTGAATGAAGATTGTAATCTGACTACAGTGAATAATACAGATTTTTATAATGTAACAATCATGATATTAAAAAATGGTGCCTATAGTGCGTATACGCCACCGGCAAATACAGTAGTGCCGACTGGTACTTATAACATCAAGTCAGTAGGAACAGTACAAAATAACGGTAAAACAACATCCGCTACGGTGTATCTAAGAGCTGTAGTAATGGTTAATAATCGTGTTGATTTCAAGTCCCTTGGTTGGAGTAATTAATTGGAATAATAAACCTTGATGGGGCAGGGGACGTTTCGCTTAACTCATCTGATGAGTCAAAATATCCCTGTAGTTTGGCATAATTAATGCGTCAGAAGGATTAGTAACAGAAGAGTCTATAGATGTTTTTATTGGAGGTATAATTCCTTTGTACAATCTCTTATGTCCCAATATAACCATTAATTCTTTACATGACATTAAACCCAATGCACTACAACATATGGGAATTAGGGGCATTATCTTTGATTTAGACAACACCATCATCCCTTGGGATAGTGAGCAGATGTCGCCTGAAATAATTCAGTGGTTACATACTTTGTTAGCCCAAGGGTTTAAGCTCTGTCTAGTATCGAACAACATGGGTAAACGCGTACAAACTATTGCTGGAATTCTTGGTATACCCTTCATTGCGAGAGCTTATAAACCAGCCAAAACAGGCTTTCGCCAGGCAATAGCCACTATGGAGCTGACAGAGAGTCAAGTAGCGGTTGTGGGGGATCAGTTATTTACCGACATCCTTGGTGGCAATCGTTTAGGTTTATATACCATCTGGGTTACGCCCTTAAGCGCCAAAGAGTTTGTTGGTACAAAAATCACCCGTCGTTTAGAAAAATTGGCGGTACGAATGCTACGTGCCAAAGGGCTAATGAAGTGAAGGATTTGTAGTACGAAGAAATATATTTTGAAATGGAGCTATCAATATGATTACAGGAAAAACAAAAACCGTAGGTATACTCGGGTGGCCCGTGGGACATTCTTTATCACCATTCATGCATAATGCCGCCTTTGCGGCTTTAGAGCTTGACTATACATATGTACCTCTACCAGTTGAGCCTGATCATCTGGGCGAAGCGGTAGCAGGTTTGAAAGCCATGGGCTTTGTCGGCGCTAACGTGACGATTCCCCATAAGGTTACCATTATGCCATATCTTGACGAAATTGATCCTAGTGCCCAGCTGACAGGGGCTGTCAATACCATTGTCATAAGAAATGGTCGATGCATTGGTTATAATACGGATGCCCAAGGATTCATCCAATCTCTAACCGCAAAAAACATTACACTAAAAGGTAAGACAGTCGTTATAATGGGAGCTGGGGGGGCAGCTAGGGCAGTAGTCAGTGGTCTTATTCAGCATGGCATTGATAAAATCATCATTGGCACGCGTAATGCGGTGAAGGCCCAGGAATTTGTAACACTGTTTCCTGCTGGGACAAACCTCCAAGGTTGTGATTGGCATGACGAACTTTTTGCTGATGCTATAGCGCAATGTGATATTCTAATTAATTGTACACCCATTGGCATGTCATCGAGTCAGCAAATAGAACTACCAATCAACTGGCAGAATGTAAAAACCACTGCTGTTGTCTGTGATTTAATCTACAATCCCCCCTTAACTCCATTTTTGGCTCACGCCCAAAGCCGGGGGCATATAGTAATTAATGGCGCAGGCATGCTGGTTGAACAAGGAGCGTTGGCGTTTGAACTCTGGACAGGCGAGGTTGCACCACGTAGTATTATGCTTGACAAATTAATTAAATTTATTTAAAAATAGTTAATTTTTAACATTAAAATCCCAAATAAATGGGAATACAATATAATGTAAAAGTATCTTTATGAAATCGCTGAACAGTGTTTTTATTTCTATTTAGCTTGTTAGGGGGTGGACAAACTGTGAATTTATCATCGTCTTTAAAAACATTAGCAACCAAACAATATCAGCTGACAGAAAAACAACGCCTCATGGTGATTGCAACAATTGTGGTTATGGCAATTTTTATAACAATTTATATGAGTTATTCAGAAGTTGCAGTTGAACCGACCCTGCCGAGTAATAACCCTCAGCAAATAGCCATTACGTCCATCAAGCCCGTCATACCGATAGGAAGCCAAGTGACCCAAGTGAGTCAGGCTAACCAAGCAATGCGTGATCCTTTTGCCTCGCCTCCTGACATCAAGGAACAACAAAGTAAGACTGACCCTATTATGCCAGCTATTCCTAATCATGTTCCAAATTATGCACCCAATAATGTACCTGCCATGGTACCGAAGCAGGTTGGTGCGAGTAAACCTCAGGAAAGTTTTAAACTTACTGGTCTGGTTGGTAATACAGAGCGACGTTTAGCCGTGATTATGTCAGCGAATAAAAGTCAATCCTACAGTGTGAATGACATGATTGGCACATATAAAATTGTGACTATTAATGATGATTCTGTTATTCTGACAAATGCTACTGGTAATGTAGTGTTACGTCTAGAAGCAGCTGGGCAAAAGGGAGGGTAATACGAATGAAAACTAAAACATATATAATCATCTTACTAGTCCTGCTATCAATGCTATCATCAACTGTTGGGCTCGCAAGTCCCACAACTTACAATTTTAGTTTTATGAATGAAGATATTAGTGTAGTATTACATACTCTTGCAAAAATTAGTGATGTTAATATGGTGATTGATGATTCCATTAAAGGTAATGTTACGATGAAGCTTAATAATGTTACTTTCGATACTGCCATGAATATTATTACATCAGCCAAAGGTTTGTCTTATCGTCAAGTCGGCGATGCATATATTATAGATCCTGCCGATATTAGTGCGAGTGAAGTTGTGAAATTGCGCTATACCCGGGCCGTTGATATCAAGAAAACTCTGGAGTCAGTTATGGGCAGTCTTAAAGTGAAAGTAGATATCGATGAAACGTCTAATTACTTAATCATTAGCGGTTCACCTGCAGGTTGCGCCCGCATCAAAAAAATATTGGTCGACTTAGATGTTCCCCAGCAACAAGTCGTGATGGAAGCCAAGGTCGTCGTCATCAATAAAACTGATAACAAAAACTTGGGAGTGGACTGGACATGGAGCGGACAAACCAGTGACACCGCTAGCGGCACTATTAAATATGGTGTCAGCAATGTTTCAGGGGTTCCATATGTAGCAAACTACACCATTAGTGCTCTTCTTAGTAACGGCAATGCCAAAATATTAGCCCGTCCTAAATTAACTACAATTAGTGGCAAAGAAGCTTCTATTCTGATTGGTGACCATATTCCTGTATTGACAACTAGTACTAGTAGTGGTAGTACTACGACGAGTATATCCTATGTTGATGCTGGTATTAAGCTGACATATACACCCACCGTTACTGCTGATGGCAGTATTACGGCCAAAGTTCGTACCGAAGTGAGCAGTGCCACCCTCGTAACTGCCATTAATAATTACAAGATTACTACCCGCCAAGCTGAAACCACGGTCTGCATGAAAGATGGCGATACCATGGTCATTGGAGGCCTAATTGGTAGCGAAGAGACAAAAAACAATACTGCAGTGCCATTCCTTAGTAATATACCGTTAATAGGAAGTTTGTTTAAGAGTGTGACCAATTCTAAAAATGAAAATGAAGTCATTATCTTTTTAACCGCTACAGTTGTTAAATAATCAAGTGTTTTTACGGATAGGTGGTGCAAAAAATGAAACGTAAACGCTTAGGTGATTTACTGGTTGAGACTTCTTTGATTACGCAGCAACAATTGCTGCAAGCTCTCGCGGTTCAGAAAAAAAGTGGTCATCGCCTTGGTAAGGTATTGTGTGACCTCAATTACGTATCAGAAGACGCCATGATTCAAGTACTGGAGTTCCAATTGGGTGTACCTCATGTAGAGTTGTCCAATATGTGTATTATGCCAGCAGTGGCTGCCCTGATTCCTGTGGCCTTGGCCGAACGACATCAAATCATACCCATCAAAAAAGAGGGTAAGAAGATTACCTTGGCCATGGTAGATCCTACGAACTTCTATGCTATTGATGATGTGCGCATGGTCTCAGGTTTTGATGTGGAACCCGTCATTGCTACTGAGAAAGATGTTTTACAAGCCATTCGGGAATCCTATGGTGTACAGGATTTAGTGGACAAGGCTGTCAACCAAATGCGTCCTGAAGATGGGCTAATCGCAAACACCATGCAGACCGCCGATGATGCTCCCATCATTACTCTCGTCAATTCCCTCATTAGTCAAGCCATTAAAGATGTGGCCAGCGATATTCATATTGAGCCACAGGAAAAAACCCTGCGGGTACGGTTTCGGATTGATGGTATGCTCAGAGAAATCGGCAGTTTTCCCCGAGATATTCATGCTGCTATTGTCGCTCGAATCAAAATCATCAGCGAAATGGATATTGCGGAGAAACGGATACCGCAAGACGGACGGATCAAAATTAGAGAAGCCGGTCGTGATGTTGATGTGCGGGTATCCACACTACCAACCATCATGGGGGAAAAAGTCGTCATGCGGCTCTTGGATCAGAAGGCTGTGATCTTGGATATTAACAAACTGGGGTTTTCACCTGAAAATAAAGAGAAATTCCGTCAATTGTATACCCAATCCTATGGTATGATTTTAGTCACAGGACCGACAGGCTCAGGTAAGACTACGACTCTCTATTCTACCCTTACTACCGTCAATTCCCCTGACAAAAACATTATCACTCTGGAAGATCCTGTGGAATATCGTTTGCCTGGAATTAACCAGGTGCAGGTTAATCCTAAAACCGGCCTTACTTTTGCCAATGGTCTACGCTCCATCTTGCGCCAAGATCCTAATGTGGTATTAGTCGGGGAAATTCGAGATGGAGAGACGGCTGATATTGCCATCAGGGCATCATTGACGGGTCATGTGGTGTTTAGCACCCTCCATACCAATGATGCGGCAGGTACCATTACCCGCTTAATTGACATGGATGTTGAGCCTTTTTTGGTGGCCTCATCCGTCTTGGGGGTGGTGGCCCAGCGTTTAGTGCGAGTCATATGCCAGGGGTGCAAGGAAAGCTATACTCCACCGCCTGATTCCTTGGAACGCATCTTTGTCGGTGCGACCCCGGAACAAGAACTGACATTATACAGAGGCATCGGTTGTTCGCGTTGTAACAATAACGGTTATCGTGGTCGTATGGCCATTCATGAAGTCATGTCCATTACGTCTAAATTGCGAGAAGCCATTAATCGTAAAGCTTCTAGTGATGAAATTAGTAGTATTGCCATGAGTCAAGGGATGATTACCATGCGTCAGGATGGTATCCAAAAAGCCTTAACTGGTCTGACTGATTTACGGGAAGTCATGCGTGTGGCTTATGCAGGAAGTACTGAGGGTGAAACATAATGAAACAATTATTACATGAAGCTGTAACAAGTGGGGCATCTGACTTACACATTACCGTAGGAGTACCGCCCATCCTCAGGATTAATGGTACGTTAGTGCGCACTGAACATCAAGTACTGACAGTCAAAGAAACCGAGGAATTGTTTATCAGTATTACCACGGCAGAACAGCAATTGTACTTTAAGGAGCATGGCGAGATTGACTTTTCCTTTGCCATTTTCGGTCTTAGTCGTTTTCGAGTCAATGCCTTCAGGCAGCGTGGCTCAGTTGCCATTGTCATTCGGGTTGTTAATGAAAAGATACCTACATTAGAAGAACTAGGACATCCCCTAGTGCTTAGAACCTTAGCTTGTCAGGCTAGAGGTTTGGTTCTGGTCACTGGCCCGACAGGAAGTGGCAAATCCACCACCCTAGCGGCCATGATCAATTTGATTAACAGTGAACGTTCCTGTCATATTTTAACATTGGAAGATCCTATTGAATATTTACATAAACACAGTAAATCCATTGTCAATCAGCGGGAAATGCATTCTGATACTCAGTCCTTTACCATTGCCCTTCGCGCCGCCTTGCGGGAAGATCCTGATGTCATTCTGGTGGGGGAGATGCGTGATCCTGAGACCATTGCTACCGCCATTACGGCCGCTGAAACTGGTCATTTAGTATTTGCCACGTTGCATACAGGTAGTGCTGCTCAGACCATTGACCGTATCATTGACGCTTTTCCCGCACATCAACAGCAGCAAATCCGTATTCAGCTATCCGTCACCTTGCAAGGCATTGTAGCCCAGCAGTTGTTACCTCGTATTGACCAAAAAGGTCGGATTGCTGCCCTAGAAGTTCTCATCGCCACGCCAGCAGTGCGCAATATTATTCGTGAAGGTAAGACCCATCAGCTAACGTCTGTCATTCAGACAGGAGCAAAATTTGGCATGCAACCCATGGATACAGCTCTGCGAGATTTATACCGCCGTGGCATTGTATCCTATGATGAAGCTTTGATGCGTGCGATTGATGAAGAAGCCTTCGCTCGCCTGGCCAAAAATTGACTTAGCAAGTGGAAAGGAGGAGATAAGAAGTGGCTAAAACTTTTGCCTATACAGCGAAAGACCGCAGTGGACAATTGATGACAGGCAGTATCTTAGCTGACAATGAACATGCAGTGGCCATCCATGTTCGAGAAAAAGGTTATTTTATTACTAAGATCAAAGAAGAAAACGGTGGCAGTTCACTCAGTGCCTTTATGGATAATTTAAAAAGTATCAGTCTAAAAGAAATATCCATTTTTTGTCGTTTGTTTTCCACCATGGTCGATGCTGGCTTACCTCTGGTGTCATGTCTGAATGTACTGATTGAACAGACTGATAATCCACGGATGAAAAAAGCACTGCAGGATGTTTATAAGAAAGTCAAGGAAGGGGAGACCTTATCTAGATCCCTTGGTGATCATCCACGGATATTCCCTGGTCTCATGATTAATATGGTGGAAGCTGGGGAAGTTGGTGGGATGCTGGATGATGTACTCGGTCGTTTGGCAAGCCATTTTGAAAAAGAGCATAAAATGAATGAAAAGATTAAATCAGCCATGACTTACCCAGCAGTAGTAAGTGGTATGGCAGTCTTAGCAGTTGTTTTTATCCTGACTTTTGTATTGCCGACTTTTGTGGGGATGTTTACTAATGCGAATAAAGAACTGCCATTAATGACCCGTATGTTGTTGGCGCTCAGTGATTTTATGCGCAATTATTATCCATTTTTAGCAGTCGCCATTGTTGCAGGTAGTTATGGTATGAAGGTTGCCTATCAACGAGAAGATACCCGAAAAATTATTGATGGCTTCACACTACGGCTTCCTATTGTGGGTATGCTATCTCGGAAGATTGGTATTGCTCGCTTTAGTCGTACCTTGAGTACTCTACTCCACGGTGGTGTACCCATCATCACTGCCTTGGAAGTAGTACAAAAGACCATTGGCAACCTGTATATGGTTGAAGCTCTAGACAAGGCGCAAAGTGGTATCAAAGAAGGTTTAGGTCTTGCAACGACTCTCGCCCAAAGCAAAGTATTCACCCCTATGGTAGTACAGATGGTGTCCATCGGCGAAGAAAGTGGTGCACTAGATAAAATGCTAGAAAAGATTGCCGATTTTTATGAAAGCGATGTAGATGATGTAGTCAGTCGACTGAGTAGTATCATCGAACCTGTCATTATTGGGGTGCTGGGTATTGTCATTGGTGTGATTATTGTGGCTATCATGGTACCGATGTTTGATATTATGACAGGCGGTGCCATGTAAGTATTATTGAAGGGAGGTGAATAGATTACTGTATCGTGTAACAATTATTATTATGCAAAAAAATGAAAAGAGGTAATGTTATGTTAATAAACATGAGAGCAAAGTTTAAAAATCAAAAAGGTTTTACATTAATTGAGTTGTTGGTAGTTATTGCCATTATTGGAGTATTAGCGGCAATTGCTGTACCTAAATTTACTAATTCAACAGCACGAGCCAATACCGCAAAAATAGGAGCCGATTTGGCTGCTATTGATGATGCTATTGCTATGAACCAAGCACAACTAAACACTGATCCTGCTACTGTAGCAATACTAGCAACTAATGGATACCTTGCATCTGCGCCAAATCCACCAGCGATAGGCGCATTTTATCTTACAGCTAATGCTGCAGCCCCAGTTGCTGTTGTTGGAGCTGCTTATGTGCTTACTGGAGTAGGCACTGCTATGAGAGCTACCTTGGATGCGCATACCTCAGATTACTTCCACTAAAATATCCTGGTATTTAGCTAGAACGGATTGTAAAGATTGTTCCAGCTAATCTATTTTAGCTATATTTATGATTCTACTGCGGAAAGTCTAATTAATAAAATTCATACTCCAATTTGAGTATGAAATACACACTTTTAGCCTCTTTTGGGGTACTTTCTAAGTGAGAATGGATCATAGATCATCACTATTGAGATTCCAAATAGGTTTCCGTAGTAGAATCATGTTTTTATTATTATTTTGTTGACCATATTAATATTAAGGAGATATATTTTTGATTGAATTATCTATCTTCCTCCTTGGCCTCCTCATCGGCAGCTTCCTCAACGTCTGCATCTACCGCTTACCACAAAATAAATCAATCGTCACTCCCCCATCCCACTGCATGACCTGCAGTACACGTCTTAAACCCTGGGATCTCATCCCAGTCATCAGTTATCTATTATCTCGAGGCCATTGTCGTTATTGCAATGCCACCTTTTCACCACGTTATGCCCTGGTGGAACTCCTCACGGCCAGTCTCTTTGTCTGGTGTCTACAAATTTTCGGAGTTTCTGTTTTACTTATCAAAGCTCTTATTCTTACCGCCTTTTTTATTGTAATTACTTTTATTGACTACGATCATCAGCTTATTTTGGACAAAGTATTGCTCTGCCTGTCAGGGGCTGGTGTTGCTATAAATTTATGGACTGGCAGCGTGAATCCCCTTGATATGTTGATTGCAGCCCTGCTTGGCGGGGGACTTCTCCTCATCATTGCCCTGGTTAGTGGTGGTGGCATGGGTGGCGGGGATATTAAATTTGCTGCGGCTCTGGGTCTGTGTTTTGGTTGGCAGTATTTATTATTGACATTGTTTCTAGCTTTTATCTTGGGCGGAGTTGGTGGTGCTTTTTTACTTATCGTTAAGTTAAAAAGCCGTAAAGATTTTATTCCTTTTGGCCCTTTTATTGCATTAGGCGCGTTGTTTACCCTATTATATGGAAATAATATCATCACCTGGTATATGGGGACTTTATGATGAGGTGATGATATGTGGCAACGTGGTGTAACTTTGATTGAACTGGTTATTTGTTTGGCAGTACTTGGTATTATTGCGAGCACAGCCATACCGACGTTAGGTCAGTCTTTAGCAAAACAGGAGCTTGAGAGCTCCAGCCTACAATTGGCGGCAGATATTCGCTGGTTACAGCAAGTATCTGTTAATGCTGGTCGAGATACAGCGCCATCGATCTTGCGGTTCAATTATAATGAGCCTTGTGGCTATTATGTGACCACCAGTACTCAGGTCATCAAAAGTTACACCTTTCCAGCGTCGGTCAAATTGCCTGATCCTTATTCGCCCATTGGTTTTGGTTTGTCAGGAGCGCCTAGTGGGGCACAGACGATCATGTTACACAGCAACAAACTCAATACGAATAAATATGTTATCCTGACACCTGTTACCGGACGGGTGCGCATCAGTAATGCTCTACCTGGGCAACCGGAGCAGTAGACAATGAACAAAACAATGATTGACAGACTAAAGACAAATAACGGCTTTATTCTAGCTGAAGTGACGTTGGCTATTTTGATGATCAGCATCCCTTTGGTAGCCATTGTTGGAATGTTTACACAGGCCATTCAGGCTGATAGTATGGCCAAAGATTACACGATAGCAGCTAATTTGGCACAAAAGCAGTTGGAGTTATTAAAAACCCAGCCGCCGAACTATTGGGCTGGACGTACACTGCCTGCTGTCATACCCTGGCTTGATCAAGAGCAATTGCCGTCAGCGCGGTATGGGGTAACAACCAAGGCCGTAGCGACTACTGATGACAGTCTCGTTGAGGTAACAGTGACTGTCACTTGGCAGGCGCGAGGTACAGAGTCTACGATACAATTTGTCACGCTGTATCGTGCATTATGAGAAAATGTATTACGTCAGAGCGGGGTTTTACCTTACTGGAATTAATGATTTACATGATCATCACGGTACTATTACTATCGGGGATGCTTAGTTTATTCGTAGCATCTCTACATAGCTATTCAGTTGAAAAAAGCCGCACAAGTATGCAGCAAACAGCTCGTATGACCGTTGATAAAATCATGAGCGAAATACGTTATGCGCAAGAACTCAGCCTTAATAGTGCACACTCCCTGAGGGTGACGAAACTAAGTGGCGAAGTCAATACGTTTCAGTTAGGTGGGGGGCTGCATGAGAAAACATTGTACATCATCATTGATAAAACGAGCGTCATACCTGCTGGTGGTATTTCGGCCAATCCCATTACGGAAAATGTTGTGACAAACTTATTATTTGCCCCCTATCCTGAAATGTCCAATATCCAGGCAGTAGGCATCACTCTAGAGGTGACTGATCAAAACACTGGAGAAACACAGATCATTCATACTGCTGGTTATCCTTGGAATAGGCGCTAATGGGTAGTCAAAGAGGATCAGCAGCACTACTGGGATTGATTATGATGATGCTACTTGGTTCAATGGGCGCGACACTACTCATGCTCAGTAAGACAGATGTTCAAATAGCCACCAATCAACGGGACGGACTAGCAGCACAATACCTAGCGGAAGCTGGCATCCAGCATGCTATTGTCAAATTAAAAACCGATCATGAATTTGTAAGCCAAACTGGGATGACTCAGCATATAATCACATCAGAGTCACTTGGCATCCTGCCAAGTGTTGGCAGGTACACGGTACAAACAGGGCCTCAGGTAACCAATCCCAATATACGGCTGATCATAGCAACAGGTATTGTCAATCAAGCACAACGTCAAATTGTTGCCACTATAACCATGCCCATTACAGGTGAACTCAATTCAATGATGATTATATGGAATTATTAGGGAGAGTGAATATTTTGGAACTTAAAAATTTTATGGAAAAATTAGTGCTGCAGCAAATTGATACTGTTATGAATGCGAATCGTGATGTGTGTGGATGCGCCCAATGCCGCCATGATATTGCTGCTATGGCTCTTACCATTTTACCTGCTCGCTACGTAGTAACCCCTAAAGGTGAAACCTATACCAGAATTAAAGCTCTCGAACAACAGTTTACTGTTAATATCATTATGGCTCTCACCGAGAGCATAGAAATCGTCAAAAAACATCCCCATCATGCCGAAACAGGTGCTTAATATGTGGAAAAAAATCGAAAAAGTTTTATTGAAAAAGTCCTCAGATCTGATCGGTATTGATATTGGTACAGGGTCGATAAAGCTCGTTGAAATAGCTTGGCAAAAAGGTCAGCCCGTATTAAAGAACTTCGGAATCAAAGAATTGCCAGACAAGACCATTGAAGATGGTCGTATTATCGATAGCGAGCAATTAGCGAAGACTCTCAGCCAACTACTGGCTACTACGCAAACTTATAGTAAGAATGCAGTCGTGGCAGTAGGCGGGCGGGTCATGTTTGCCCGCGAATTGATTTTCCCCGCCATGAATAGAGAAGAATTAGGGGTGGCTATCAAATGGGATTTGGAAAAATATATACCCTATGCCCCTGGCAGTTATTATTTTGATTACTCCATCGTTGGAGAGGGGAATACTGAAACTGAGATAAAAGTATTGTTGGTCGCAGCACCCATTGACAATGTTACTGATATTATCAATCTGATTAAGAGTGTAGGGCTCAAACTGATCGCAGTGGATGTTGAACCTTTGGCGTTATACCGAATCTTTACGGATGCCGAAAAAGCCATGGTCATTGATATTGGCGCTCTGCTATCACAAGTCACCGTATTTCAAAATGGCAGTCCGGCGGTCATTCGCAATATTCCCATTGGTGGACAAAATTTTACCAATGTCATTATGCAAACCCTGGAGATTGGAATGAGCGAAGCTGAACAGCTTAAACAGCAACAATTAATTTTATTAAGAGAAGATATAGAAACCCAGTTTAGTGAGGTCAAACAGCAACTGGAACTACTGGCATCTGAGTTTGCCCGAGATATACGCCGGACTGCTGAATATTACCAGCAAGAAAATAGAGGTGTCATTATTGATAAAGTATTTGTTACGGGTGGCGGTGCTAAACTCGGCAATTTGGTAAAGTATTTAGCATTGCAATTAGACATGTCTGCTGTCTTGCACGATCCATTGGTCAAGCTTACGATTCCCTCATCCTTTGATAAAACCCACTTAGCTCAAGTGGCACCACAGCTTGGTACGGCAATTGGCCTAGCACTGCGCGGAGGTGAATTATGATTAGGATTAATCTGTTACCGCCTGCAGAACGTCAGTCTCAGTGGCCAGTCGATCGATTGCTACTCGGAGCAGGCTTTCTGATCATTATGATCGTTAGCTCCATCTATAGTTATAACGTTTTTGAAATTTGGAATAGTGAAAAACAACTACGAGCGACTCAGAATCAGTATCAATTGTTACAACCAACCCAGGTAATGATGACTAGCGCCAATAATAAGCAGCAATCAATGAATAAGAAAAATAATATCTTGATTAGTTTGACGCAAGAGCGTCGACCATTGTATGGGATCATAGAGCATCTGACTGCTGTCACGTCGCCACAGGTCTGGTTTACAGAGATCGTCAAATCAGACAAAGGCGTGATCCAGATTAAAGGCTGGTCAGCTACTTATCCCCTTGTCGCCCAATTTATGCAAACCATGGAGAGTGATCCATTTTTCATAGAAACCGTGTTAACCAATGTTGAAAAAGATACGAATGCCCAGGCGACAAAGTTTGAAATAGTGGTAAAAGCTAGGGGGATATAATCATGAACTTTATTGCCTGGAATAAATTACAGGTTAAGCATAAAGTCAGTGTGTTTGTCATAAGTACAGCAATTATTACTTATCTGCTCTATGATTTGGTATTACTACCCCAATGGGCACACATTGATGAATTAACAGCTGAGCAAAGCACTGAGCTCCAGAAAGTGAAAGTCATTGAAAATTATGTTTTGGCTCATCCGAGTCCAGAACAACATTTAGTTGAATTAGATAATAAAATGTTGCAAATTGACAAAGCATTCCCTGATAATCCTGATATTAGTAGTTTTCTTGTACAAATCGAACAATTATCCCAGGAGTGTGGTGTGCAACTTGCTTACCTCAAACCTGGCAAAATCGACAATAAAGAAGGCTATCGCCAATTGGATATAGAGCTTTCAATTAACGGCAGTTTTGCCCATGTGATGGATTTCTTAAATAAAATGGAAAATGGATTACGTTTTGTCAATGTGACCAATATTGCGTTGCAACTAGGCAAAGAGGGCTTAACCAGCAAACTATCAGCAAAAATTTACAGTTACGGTCTGCCTACGGCACCTGTAGCTACGAATAATAAAGTTCCAGATGCTAAAAAATAACTTTAGAAATTTTCAATAGTATAGTAAAATATTATGGAGTGAATTCGAAGTAATTATACAGGCGGTGATGGTCGCAATAACCTCACCGCTTGTATAATTGTTTTTTTAGATATGAGCTTTTATTAATTTTTTTAATGGGGTGGGTATATGTTTGGATTTATTTTGATAATGGCTCATGACCGCCCGTGTGTTTGTGGGTAGTCGCTATGAAGAATATTGTATTGATCGGATTTATGGGTACAGGAAAAACAACCATCGGTAGGCTACTGGCCAGTCGTTTAGGATGCCCCTTTGTTGATTGTGACAAAAAAGTTGAATATGAAAATGGCATGACCATTCGCGAAATTTTTGAGCGTTATGGCGAAGGGTATTTTCGCCTTAAAGAGAAAGATATGATTGCTAGATTATCCCGCTATCATAATGCGGTGATTGCGACTGGCGGTGGCGTGGTGCTGTCAAATGAAAACATGAGACGGTTGAAAAGAAATGGAATTATTATTGCCTTGACAGCCTCAATTGAGACTATTTTAGAGCGTACAAGCAGGCGCAATACCAGGCCCCTGTTATTAGATTTTTTTGCGCGCGAACAAATTGTTGCTAAACTGCTGAGTGAGCGGGAGCAATTGTATCAGAAAGCTGATTTTAGTATTGATACCAACAGTCATTCACCACAGCATGTTGTTACTGGAATTATGATTTTTTTACGTCAAGCAGGCTATTTGCCTGGCCGCGGTTAATGCACGCAGACTGGCATCGTTTTAAAACGATGCCAGTCTGCGTGCATTGGTATTTTTACTATAGATAACGCACTAAGTGATCAGACTTCTTCGTACCTCGCAATGACAAATGAAGATTATTTACTGCGTGATCTATAATTTTTGCTTTGATGTAAACATAAATGCTTGAAGCTGAATAGTATATAGCAGAGCAGGTAATAAGGAGGTGGATTATGGTGGAATTGCAAAACTTCCACCTGGTATCCTTTGGAGGTATTGAATTTAATAGGGTACTGATTTTAATGGAGCTTCAAAATAATTATATAAGTCAATTATATAAACGGATAGATTCATTGAGTGTTAATTTTAATGTGTCGAATCATCTGGAATTCAAAGAGTTCATGACACATTTTAATTTATTCATACAAAATCATGCCCGTAGTGAAGGATATTGTAGCGCCCTGGAAACAATACAGGTCTACAATTATAGTTTGTTAGATAAACTACTAAATACTAATGTACTAGCTGCTGCTGAAGAACTAGAAACGGCAATTTTATATTTAGAAATGCTGGTGAATGAGTCTCAGACAAGAACCAATCCTGAGATTGTATTGCTTAATCAAAATATTATTATTTTGGAAGAAACCCAATTGAAAATAATAGAGTTTTTAGAAGAGTTATTACAACTTTTTCGCCAAAATCACCTAGAAAATTAATAATTTAAAAGGATTTTGCATGATTCATGTGAAATATGTACATATATGTTATAAAGACATATTTTCTAATATAGAAATTATGTCTTTTTTTACAGGTATTCGTAAAAAGGAGACAAACCTGTTGTTACCATTGATTTGTCACAGTAGAGTACTGGTAGCATGAATGAAAAGTTAGATGAGGAGCAAAAATATGGATATAGACAGTCTACGTAATTTATTGCAAGAATTTCATGCGAGCCGCTTATCTTTGGATGAGACACTCAATACACTAAAAAAATTGCCCTATGAAGATTTAGATTTCGCAAAAATTGATCACCATCGCACGATGCGTCAAGGATTTCCCGAAGTGGTGTTTTGTCTAGGTAAAACAGTGGCACAAGTCGCAACGATTATGAAGCATCTCGCTGTGCATAATAAAACTATCTTGGGGACGCGGGCCACGATGGACATGTATATCGCCGTAAAAGCTGTCGTACCTGATGCGCAGTATATTGAAATTGCGAGTATGATTGTTGTTAAACGTGATAAAATAGAACCTGATGACCAGCGAGTTGTGCTCGTACTGACAGCTGGTACTAGCGATATTCCTGCAGCTGAGGAAGCCGCTGTTACGGCAGAGGTTATGGGTAATAAAGTCGAACGTATCTATGATGTTGGTGTTGCTGGTATTCATCGTTTATTTGCACATCAGCACAGTATTCTAAACGCTAATGTTTTGATTGTGGCTGCCGGCATGGAAGGGGCACTCGTCAGCGTGGTCGGTGGTATGGTTGCCAAACCTGTCATTGCCTTGCCGACCAGCGTTGGTTATGGTGCTAGTTTTGGCGGACTTGCCGCGCTACTGAGTATGCTCAATAGTTGTGCTGCTGGCGTATCAGTCGTCAATATTGACAATGGCTTTGGCGCAGGACGTTTAGCGAGTATTATTAATAAAATGAGGTGACATTATGAAGGTACTCTATTTAGATTGTTTTGCTGGTATTAGTGGCAATATGCTACTAGGAGCATTAATTGATGCCGGATTACCGGAAGAACTATTGCGGGATCAGTTATCCAAATTACATCTGCATGGTTATGATTTAATCATTAAAAAAGTAATTAAATGTGGCATTCATGCTGTATATGTAGACGTGAAACTCGGTCTTGGCCATGACCATCATCATCGCCATTTAGTCGATATTTTTACGATTATAGACAACTCTCAGTTAGAAAAGAAGGTCAAAGATGACAGCAAACAGATATTTTTGCTCTTGGCAGAGGCCGAAGCCAAAGTCCATGGCATAGCAGTCGATGCCATTCATTTTCATGAAGTCGGCGCTGTTGATGCCATTATCGATATTGTTGGTACCGCTTTTGGACTCCATTACCTAGGAATTGAGGCTATTTATACGTCAAAATTACATGTAGGCAGTGGCTTTGTCCAGTGCGCTCATGGATTGATGCCAGTACCAGCACCAGCGACCGCTGAGCTATTAAAGAGCATTCCTTATTATAGTGGGGATATCGCCAAAGAACTTGTAACGCCCACAGGAGCAGCTGTCATTGCTGCACTCGGTAGTGGCTATGGAGCTATGCCGCAGCAATTTATCAGTGAGTCGATTAGTTATGGTGCTGGAACATGGGATTTGGCTATCCCAAATGTGCTAAGAATGCATGTGGGCAAGATGGTGGCAACTGATATACCCAATGAAACCATGGTCATCGAAGCGAATATTGACGACCTAAATCCGCAAATCTATCCCTATGTCATGGAAAAATTATTAGCAATTGGTGTATTTGATGTTTGGTTAACTCCTATCATTATGAAAAAAAACCGTGCGGCGACCATGCTATCTGTATTATTAACAAGTCAATTACTTGAGCAAGTAACGACAATCTTGTTTGAGGAAACATCGACGATTGGTGTGCGTCATTATGTAGTACAGCGAACAATGGCCGCGCGGGAAATTATAAATGTAACCACACCTTGGGGGCGCGCTCGTGTTAAAATCAGTTCATATCATGGCATCGTATGCAGTATGACTCCAGAGTATGAAGATTGTAAGCTGCTCGCATCGCAGCATAATATTCCTCTAAAAAAAGTACAGCAAACCGTGTTCGAATTAGCATGTGTTCATAATCAATAGCAGGCAAGCTAATTTGGTATAAGGGCATCGATTAGGTTTCGTCGAGCTGGAAGGGGAGAAACGTGACTGATTATATAAGAAAACTCTACACGATTGAAGAGGTCCTACCGGATATGCAAGTAGGCAAAGATGTACTTACTGATGACGGGAAAATTATTTTAATTGAAGGGACAATCTTAACTAATAATAGTATTGAGGGTTTAAAATGTTGGGACATACCTTCAATTTTCATCAGGGAAAAAGTAATTAGCCCATCAAAAATAATTGAAGTCCCAGTAGAGATTCCTACACCGATATCCAAGTCACAGCAGGAGTTTAACAATAAATATGATGCTACAATTAGCACAATAAAAAAAACTTTTGAAACTACGCGCTATTTTAAGGAAGCTCCACTTAAAGAAATGAAGGAGCTGGCTGATCATTGCCTGTTCCCCATGCTTGACTCAATTGGCGTAATCAATTATTTACATATGGTACACCATACAGATGATTATACCTTTCATCATTCTGCCAATGTTGCTGTTATCTGCGGAGTACTTGGCAAATGGTTAGGATATACTGGAGTTCATCTGATGGAGTTAGTGCTAGCCGGTTTATTGCATGATATTGGAAAAACACAAATTCCTTTAGCAATTCTTGACAAACCGGCCGCGTTGTCAAAAGAGGAAATGGACATCATGCAAAAACATACCACTTTAGGTTATAAGCTCATTAAAGATAGTAAGGATCTTTCACCTAATATTATCAATGCCGTTTTACAACATCATGAGCGTATGGACGGCAGTGGCTATCCATTAGGGATAGTAGCAGACAAGTTGCATCAATATGCCAGAATTATTGCCGTCGCTGACACCTATGATGCCATGACATCAGATCGAGTTTATCATCAAAAATCAACGCCCTTTGTTGTAGTGAAGACCATGGTTGGTGAAATGTTTAATAAACTTGATCCCCGTATCTGCACAGTATTTTTGAATAATGTCCGCAGTTATTTCATTGGCAATATTATTAAATTGAGTGATGGACGCAGGGCAAAAGTCGTTTATTTAGGGCAATCTGTGGAGACGCGTCCCACAGTTCGCACGCAAAATGGTGAATTCATTGATTTGGAAAAGCATAAAGATATTGCTATTATTGAATTAATGGAAGCCTAATTTTATCAAATAAGGCATCTGAAAGAAAATAAGTAGTCAAAGCTTCTGAGGATATTTTGTGCTAGGCGAATAACCATAGCCCGCGCATAGTGAGCTATGTAAGGGGTGTGGTTATGAAGCATAGTGTAAAATAGACCAGAAGATGACTAGTTATTTTCTTGAAGGTGCCTAAGATGAGGAGTGTATCAATATGAAAGCAGTAGTGTTATTATCCGGAGGGCTGGATTCAACGGTATGTATGGCTGTCGCTCATAGCATCGGTTATGAACTTTTTCCCATAAGTTTTAACTACAATCAACGTCATGATCGTGAACTGAGCAGTGCCAACAGTATCGCTGCCTACTATAAGGTTACTAAGCATATTGTGATTAACACGAATATGGATGCGATTGGTGGCAGTGCTTTAACTGACAATAAGCTCTCTGTGCCGGTGGGTCACGCAAGCCATCAGGATATTCCAATTACATATGTTCCAGCCCGAAATCTAATTTTTTTAAGCTACGCCTTAGGCTATGCGGAGGTCACAGGTGCGGACCATATTTTTATTGGTGTAAATGCCCTTGACTATTCCGGTTATCCTGATTGTCGCCCTGAATTCATTGATTTGTTTCAACAATTAGCTAATTATAGTACCAAAGCGGGCGTGCAAGATAAACGGCAAATCGTAATAGAAACCCCATTACTGCATTTGAGCAAAAAAGATATTGTATTGTTAGGCAAAGAGTTAAATGCCCCCCTAGAATTGACCACCAGTTGTTATAACGGAGCACAAGCTGCCTGTGGACAATGTGATAGTTGTATCCTCAGATTAAAAGGTTTTGCTGACGCAGGTGCTATTGACCCAATTTTATATGAACCTAGGAGTGTAAAACGTTGAAAGATGTGCAAAATATATCCGATGACAGAGGCATTGCGATTCAAAATGTAGGTGTCAGTGATGTACATTTACCATTTTTGATTAAAACAAAGGCTGGCTCTTTTCAGTCAGTATTAGCTACGATTAACTTGACTGTGGACTTGCCTAAAGAATATAAAGGTACTCATATGAGTAGATTTATTGAAATTTTGAGTGAGTGGAGCCAAAAACCAGTCTCCAGCCGAGAAATGGAATTTATGTTGGCTGATACGATTCATAGACTTGATGCCAAAGACGCACAGATGGATATTGCGTTTAAATATTTTATTGAAAAATCAGCACCAGTCAGCGGCTTGAAGAGCATGCTTGATGTTGATTGTACTTTTTCTGCTAAATTAACAAAAAATCAGCCTTTAGATTTTACACTCGGTGTAAATGTTCCTTTCACTTCATTATGTCCTTGTAGTAAAGAAATTTCAGCATATGGAGCTCATAATCAACGCGGGCTCATGAAGACCAAAATTAAATACCATAATGAAAAATTTATTTGGATTGAAGATTTAGTAACATTAATGGAAGCAGAAGGTAGTTGTCCAGTCTATCCCCTACTGAAACGTGAGGATGAAAAATATGTAACAGAATATGCCTATGAAAATGCTAAATTTGTTGAGGATGTCCTGCGAGATTTAGTACTATCATTACGGCAGCAAACCGATATTAGCTGGTTTGAAATACAATGTGAAAATTATGAATCAATTCATAATCACAGTGCTTATGCCCGACATGTAGAAACGGTAAAATAATTTACAGAGACTAGGGTATAATGTACATAAGTGAAAAATTGCCAAAATTCATCATACATGTTACCATATATAGTTGTGGTGTGTTATAGAACGTGTTGCAAAAAATACACCACCTTAATGTAATGAGTTTGTTTAATTTTGTAACAGACTCTTATAGAGGAGTTATTTTTATGAAATATTTAATCATAAATGCTGATGATTTTGGTTTGCATGAAACAGTAAATCTAGGAATTATTCACGGGTTTACATCAGGTTTTATTACGAGTACGACAATGATGGCCGGAGGTAAAGCTTTTGAACATGCTATATCCCTAGCATCCACTCATCCGCAGCTAGGAATTGGCGTGCATTTAACATTAGTAGGGGAGAAGTCGGTATGCGATCCTGATAAAGTAAAATCATTGCTCGACAATGAAGGATATTTAGCACCTCAATATCCCCAGTTTTTACTACGCTATATATTGGGACAAATACAGCTCTCTGATATCCGCAGAGAATTAACAGCACAAGTACAAAAAATAGTTGACAGTGGAATACCGATTACTCATTTGGATAGTCATCAGCATATGCATATAGTGCCTGGCATCATTAACGTTACGATTGATATTGCCAAGGAGTTTGGTATTAAGGCAGTGCGTATTCCTGCTGAACCTTATTTCTTTCTAGGTCACTATCCCTGCTCACCCCTGCGTGTTGTAGCTAGGGCTGGTTTAACGTGTTTAGCTCAGCTCGCGACTAGGAAAATTAGAAAAAATCAGCTGCTTATGCCAGAACATTTTTTTGGTATGCTCGCTGGAGGCAATATGCGTGAAGAATTTTTACTCAATATTATTGATGCATTACCTGATGGTATATCAGAAATCATGATGCATCCAGGGACTAATAATGAAGTCTTAAATAATAGTTATGGCTGGGACTATCATGGGCAGGAAGAATTGGCAGCAGTAACAAGTGACAATGTACGGCACCGTTTAGCAGACAAAAACGTCACTTTAATCTCATTTAGGGATTTAGTCTATGGTTAAATTTTATCAAAGGATCATTCTGTTGTTATTGCTGGTAGCTGGTATTTCCAGTATCACTATTTATTTTACAGTTGATATTCACACATTACGCCATCTCAATAAATTTCAGCCCTGGTCCTTGTTTATCGCTCTCATCTTATTAGCAATCGGGCTATATTTCGATGGTAGTCGCCTTATGCATCTTGTACATATTTCAGGTGAAAAAATACGATTCATTGAGGCAGTACATGTTGTTTTCGGCAATTATTTTTTAGCTCTTTTAACACCTGGGGCCGCTGGTGGCGCAGTGGCACAAGTCATGTTTTTGCGTCGGGCAGGAGTGCCTATTGGTAAAGCTTCAGTTTTGGTAGTGGTTAGAACGTTGCTATCTATATTTTTTTTATTAATTTGTTTGCCAATCGTCTTTTATTATGATCCTGGTATATTACCAGGACTTCCTGACAATGTACTGGCTACTGTTTCTGCTGTTATTGTCGTAGGCGTTTTGGGTATAATTGGGCTATTTCGTACAAGTGGGCTTCATTATTTATTAGTTGTTCTCACTAAAAGATTTAGTAATAATCGTCGCCGTCGAATTTTTGCTATCTATCGTGATGTACGAGGGGCAGTATTTATGTTATCGTCTGCGCCAGCAAGTATGGGCAAAGTGTTTATTGAGTCAATCGTAAGTTTGTTAGCCTTATATAGTATCGTGCCCATATTATTTATGGGTATGGGAGTAGCCGTTAATTTACCGCAAATTATTGGACGAATGATTTTGTTGAATATCGTATTGTACTTTGCGCCCACACCAGGCGGATCGGGAATTGCTGAAGGTGTTTTTATATTTTTGTTTAGTACCTTTTTGCCATCAGGCACTGTTGGCATTGCTGCGGTGGCATGGCGAATGATTGTTGAATATTTACCATTTATAATTGGACTATATTTTACCATTAAAGTGTTTGGTCATAGTATTTGGGCTAAACGGATACAATAGGAGGTCAACCAAATTTAAGCTGGAGCCCATGTATGTCACTCATTGATGGTTTGGCTAGAACCTATAATTCGCTGATAGAGTAAAGAAAACTTGGAGGTTAGTTATGTTCGCGAGATTGGGATCTGGATTTTGGCTGGTGGCCATAATAAGTATCATTATTGTATTTTCTAATCTAGGTGGCATACCGCTGTTAGATCCTGATGAACCGGTATATGCCGAAACTCCTAAAGAAATGTTCACTTTTAATGAATTTGTGTCACCTCGTATTTTCGGTGAATACTGGTATGACAAACCCCCTATGTATTATTGGTTGGTGGCAGCTTCGTATAAAATATTCGGCATGACTGAGTTTGCGGCCAGGTTTCCCTCAGCTATTTTAGCTGTAATTTGCACCTTGGTTGTCTATTGGTCTGGTCGGCGCTTGTTTAATGAGCGAGCTGGTATGGCTGGGGCTCTAGTGCTGGCCACTAGTATTGAGTTTTTTTATCTAGGAAAAGCTGCAGTCACTGATATGACGTTACTTTTATTTCTTACCATATCTCTACTGTCTTTTATTCAGAAAAAATATTATCTTGCTTATATTTTTGCAGCATTAGCCACTGTCACTAAAGGACCAATCGGTCTATTATTGCCTGGTGCTATTGTGTTTTCTTATATACTCGTTACACGCAATTGGTCCCAAATTAAAAGTATGAAAATACCATCAGGTTTAGTGATATATGCTCTAGTCGCACTGCCCTGGTATGTAATGATGTATTATTTTCACGGTAGTGCTTTTGTTGATACCTTCCTTGGCTTTCATAATCTTACGAGATTTACTTCTCCCGAACATCCTGAAGGTGTACTCTGGTATTACTATATTCCAGTCCTTATTTTAGGGTTTTTCCCATGGACAGCCATTATGCTACAGTCGATGTGGACTTCTTTAACTAAGGGTAGGCAGGATTTTTCAGCGCTACTATTTTTAAATATTTGGGCAATCGTGATCTTTGTATTTTTTACGATTTCCCAAACAAAATTAGTATCCTATATTCTACCCATGTATCCACCCTTAGCTATGATTGTGGGTTGGTATATTGACCGTTTGTGGACAGCTAGTAATCAACAACGTTCTAACAGTTGGGCTATCGGATTAGGAATACTCGCCTTATTGTTTACCGTTGGCATGGTTATGGGACTAAAGGCTATGCCACTCTTACAAAGTGGTGTCTATATGTCAGCAGCTATTTTTATCATAATGGCCATAGCTGTAGGCTATTTTTTATGGCATAAGGCCATTGGTCGGGCCTTTTGGACACAAATTATCGCTATGGGGTTATTTTCAGTAGTATTAGTATCAGTACTGTTTCCTGCAGCTGCTCCTAGTCTTACAATGAAGAATATGGCCCAAGAGTTTAAAGTCCAGTATGATGGTACTTCGCCAGTATATATCATAAAATTCTTACATCCTGGCTTTACTTTTTATACGGATGTATATGGTACCGAGTTAAAAACCGATCCGGAGCTCATGAAGGCAATACAAGAGAATCAGCGAGCTTATTTTGTCATCAGGAGTTCTGAATATAAGCGCTTAACAGATGGTGATCGTCAAAGGCTTGCAGTATTGGCTACTATTGATGATAAAGTATTGTTACTGAAGGAATAGGGGAGGAAGGTATGACAAAAAGAATAACAGCAGTACTGGTTTTTTTGGCTGCGCTTGTTTTTTACCTATCGTTTAATGCATACATTCCAGTCACTGATCCCGTAGAATCTAATTATGCTCTTACCGCCAAAGAAATGGTAATGAGCGGTGATTGGTTATCACCACGTATTTATGGTCATTATTGGTTTGATAAACCGATCATGATTTACTGGCTCATTGCCCTCAGTTTTAAAGTGTTTGGTATTACTGAGTTTGCCGCACGTTTGCCGGTTGCACTGTTTAGTGCTGGTAGCGTGGCTTTTGTGTATTGGTTTGGGCAAAAGTTATTTGATAATACTAGAGCCGCACTACTCAGTGCCTTGGTATTGGCAACATCTTTAGAATTTTGGGTACTTTCAAAAATGATTATTACGGATGCTGTCTTGTTTTTCTATACCAGTGTTTCTCTGGCAACATTATATTTGGGGCTGCGAAATACGGGGTGGGGTTGGTATGTAGTGGCCTATGCCGCCGCAGGGCTAGCGGTATTGACAAAAGGTCCAGTTGGTCTTGTTTTGCCAGGCTTGATTGTCATTATCTATATTGGTCTTACTCGTCAATGGCAACTGGGAAAACGTTTATTTCTACTACCTGGATTAGTTGTTTTTTTACTAGTGGCTGGGCCTTGGTATTTTGAAATGTATCAGCTACATGGCAGTGATTTTATTGATACTTTCTTGGGGCTCCATAACTATGTACGTGCGACTGTATCTGAACATCCTAAAGATAATGTTTTTTATTATTATTTAGTATTATTTCCCGTCAGTATGTTGCCCTGGACCGGAATACTGTTTAGATCGATAAGCATTCTGAGGAAAGAGCCAAAATCATCTCATTTAGTGTACTTAACAATTTGGCCGACTATCATCATTGTATTTTATACTCTGATGGCTACCAAATATCCTACTTATGTTTTTCCTGCATCCTTTCCTGCAGCGCTATTGATTGGATATACTTTAAACAAAATGCAAAGTATGCAGGGACGAAAAAATTGGTGGTATTTGTCAATACCAACTCTTATGCTGATTGGTATTATTAGTATATCGTCCAAGTTTCTGCCCACTACGGCGAATTGGACGATGCTCTATATATGCGCCATTGTGTCGATTGGGATAATACTCTGGATACAAATAAAGGGCAATGTATACCATATGCCGAAAGTAGTAGCAATCGTGACAGTGATCATGAGTTTGCTACTGATTAACAACGGCTTAATTCCCTTGTCGGCATCACGTTCTGGGAAAAACGTGGTGAGTTTATTACCAAGCCAAGGGGCAATGGTGGCCTCCTATGGTGAATACTCCACATCAGCAGTCTATTATAGTGGCTATACGATACCAAGATTAGTGCATGAACAGGAAAGTCAGGAACAAAGCCCTTGGTCGGGCAAGTATACAATGCCAATAGCCGAAATAAAGATGTTTGATGCCGATACTGCGAATCATCCTATGTCATTTATTATCGTACATGACAAAAATATAAATGATTTTATGCGCGAGGCATTTTCTGCAAATTTCTATCCAGTAGCGAGTTATGACAATAGAACATTATATCGGCGAAAAAGTATGTAATAGCAGGAAAATTGTTGTTGCTGATGGAATATATATAAAATATAATATAATTGTTACTATATTCACAATGCTTCTAATTTAATAGCAATATGGGAATAGGTGCTTTAAGCTTAAAAGGGAAGTCCGGAATGATACCGGCACGGTCCCGCCACTGTAGTGGGGAGTATAGCTAAGATATACCACTGGGGAAATCCGGGAAGGTTTAGCTGTATGATGAACCATAGTCAGGAGACCTGCCTATTCTAACACACACCGTTATGACCTACGGAAGATAGGCAGGTGGGTAGAATAAATGATCATTTATTTATTGTACCCCCTGCCTGCAGGGGGTTTTATTATGCAAAAAAAAATGCGCTCCGGCATTACGACTGGTACTTGCGCAGCAGCAGCCACTAAGGCAGCATTACTGGCGTTTCTAGGGAATTCACCTGATGCTGTTGATGTGACATCACCCCAAGGAAACACAATTCATGTAAAAATCGCATCCTATGAGCAATTAGTGAATGGGGGCATGGGGGCAGTGATTAAAGATGCAGGCGACGACCCTGATGTAACCCATGGCACTACCGTGCTTGCTGAAGTAGAAGTGAAAAAAGATACTGATGTTATCATAACGGCAGGAATTGGTGTCGGCACCGTAACTAGACCTGGATTGTCCATAGCGATTGGCGAGCCAGCCATTAATCCTGGTCCCAGAAAAATGATTATGCAGGCAGTTCGCGATGTATTACCTGCTGGGTTTGGAGCAATTATCAAGATTTCAATACCAGACGGTCAGCGTTTGGCTGAGCGTACTTTAAATCCTACCTTAGGAATTATTGGTGGTTTATCGATTATCGGCACAACAGGTATTGTGCAGCCAATGTCGGAAGAAGCTTTTAAAAATTCATTGTCGCCACAGATTAATATGGTAAAAGCCTTGGGGTATGAGCAAGTTGTCTTTGCGCCTGGGAAAATTGGTCAGAATATTGCCATCAATCGCTATGGCATACCTGCAGAAGCTGTTATTCAAACCAGTAATTTTATTGGACATATGTTAGAAAGTGCTGTGCATTATAACATGAAGAAAGTGTTATTGTTTGGGCATTTAGGCAAGCTTGTCAAAGTAGCTGCTGGCATTTTTCATACTCATAATCGTATGGCAGATGCTCGTTTTGAAACACTAGCTGCTTATATGGCAGCGCAAGGTGCTCCTAGACAGGCCATTTTAGAAATTTTAGCATGCAATACGACTGAGGCGGCGATGCCAATTATTGCTCAGTATAAGTTGCAATCTGTGTACCGGGTGCTCGCGCAAAGGGCTAGTGCTAGAGCTACACGTTATGTATTTGATGATTTAATAGTCGGTACGGTCATTGTCACGATGCAAGGTGATATCTTGGGCCTGGATGATACCGCGCGAGAAATTGGAGGCAGTTTGGGATGGAATATAAAGTAATCGTAGTGGGAATCGGGCCAGGTTCACCTGACTATATACTACCGATAGCCAGCCGTCATATTGAAGAGGCTAAAGTGCTTGTTGGTAGTCAGCGTGCTCTAGGCGTCTTTGCTCCCAACCATATAGTAACAAAGGTCATTGATAAAGACATTAAAGGGGTACTCACCTTTATTCATGAATCCCTCGCAGGGAGCGATGTTGTCGTCATGGTATCTGGGGACCCTGGATTTTATAGCTTACTCGCAGCCCTTAAGGCGAATTTTACACACGAACAAATGACTGTTATACCAGGCATCAGTTCTATGCAACTGGCTTTTGCCCGAATCTCTGAGGTTTGGCAAGATGCGGTACTGATTAGTATGCATGGACGTCAGGCCAGTAATGAGGACTTACAATACAAACCTCACAAAAAACTTGGTATTTTAACAGATCATGAACACAATCCCAGTCACATCGCTGGCGTACTGATTAATTACGGTTGGCCAACGGATAGACAAGTGTGGCTAGGTGAAGCTTTATCTTATGAACATGAAAATAGTAAAAAACTTACTTTAGGTGAAGCCGTACACATTACTGGTTTTACCCATTGTGTAATGGTGGTGATAGGATGACTTATTTTCCAGGAATCAGTGATGAGGAATTTATTCGCGGCGCTATTCCTATGACCAAGCAGGAAATACGAATTTTAGTTCTGGCTAAAGCTAAAATCTCTGCCACGGATATGATTGTAGATATTGGTGCAGGTACAGGATCTTTGTCTATAGAAGCCGCCTTGCAAGCTCCTCAAGGCAGAGTATATGCCATTGAAAGGCATACTGAAGGTATTGAGCTCATTCGTGCCAATGCTGCTAAGTTTGGCACACCAAATTTGGAAGTGATCTCAGGCGCAGCTCCACTGGCACTGCAGGGACTACCGACTGTTGATGTGATCTTTATTGGTGGTAGTGGTGGCCATTTGTCCGAAATCCTGCATGAGAGTGATAAGCTCCTCAAAGCCCAGGGGAGAGTCGTGATTACAGCCATTACCATTGAAACACTCTATGAGGCCTTGCATATTATGCAAGCTAAACCTGAATTTGACGTTGAAGCTTTTGGCGCCCAAATATCCCGCATCAAGCACCTTAAGAGAAGTAATATGCTTCAAGCGTTAAATCCCATCTATATTATTGTTTGTACTAAGAAAAACGCGTAGTACCTCTTTTTTGTCATGGCCAATGTAGTAAAGCAATCTCTAACCAAGTAGGGGATTGCTAATAAATTATCAAAATTAATAGGAGGTTTTTCCATGAATGTATCGTTTGTCGGAGCAGGCCCAGGGGATGTTGAACTCATTACTGTGAAAGGACAACGTTTACTAGGCGCGGCTGATGTGATTATTTATGCAGGTTCTCTCGTTAACCCCGCATTATTATCCCTAGCTAAACAGGGGGCGGCTATTTACAACAGCGCTTCCATGACCCTTGATGAAGTCATCGCTGTGATGGAACAAGCAACGAGTGTCGGTAAAAAAACCGTGCGTCTACATACTGGTGATCCTAGTATCTATGGGGCTATCCAAGAGCAAATGGATGCTCTTGAGAAAAAAAAGATTAGTTATGATGTCGTTCCAGGTGTGAGCTCATTTTTAGCCACAGCAGCGGCATTGAAATGCGAGTATACCTTGCCTGATGTTTCTCAAACAGTCATCATCACTCGTCTAGAAGGTCGCACACCTGTACCTGAAAAAGAAAAACTAGCTCTACTAGCCAGTCATAATGCTACTATGTGTATCTTTTTGAGTGTGCATATGATTGATAATGTCATGAACGAGCTCATGGATGGTGGCTATACACCAGATACACCTGTCGCCATCGTGCAAAAAGCATCTTGGCCTGAACAGAAAATTTTCAGGGGGACAATCGCGACCATTGGGGAAATTGTAACAGATGCAAAAATTGATCGTACTGCTATGATTGTAGTTGGTCGTTGTTTAGATAGTGAATATGCTTTATCTCGTTTATATGCTCCTGAATTTGGCCATATGTATCGAGAAGCAACTAAATGAAACTAGCCGTTGTTTCAGTGACGAATTGTGGGGCACTACTAGGCAGTCGTCTAGCCGATAAGTTACGTAACCACCATAAGCAAGTCGATGTTTTTGCTAAACATGGACGTAGCCCCCTTAGTGCCACTACATATGAACAATTGAGTACGCTGATTGCTGATATTTTCCCTCGTTATGAAGGAATCATATTTATCATGGCAACAGGAATTGTGGTACGAGTCATCGCCCCCTATATCCAAGATAAACGGATTGATCCCGCTATCGTGGTCATGGACGAACAGGGGCACTATGCGATTAGTTTATTATCAGGGCATATTGGCGGGGCCAACGAACTAGCACAGCTCATTGGGCAATCGATCGGGGCAGAACCCGTGATTACGACAGCCACCGATGTTAATAAAAAGCCAGCAGTTGATATGCTCGCAGTCAAACTAAATCGAATGATTCAGCCCTTTGCCCAGCTCAAACATATGAATGCTCGAATTGTGAATGGAGAGCAGGTACGTTTCTTTATTGATAAAGCATTACCAAATCAAGAGTTTTATTTAGTAGCAGCCGAGAAACTCGGCATCGTATTGCAAGATATCGACCAAATAGCTACAGTCCAATATGACGCCGCAGTTTTGATTACAGAGCAGGCACTAGTCGTGCATAAGCCTCATCTCTACGTAAGGCAAATGCCAATTGCCGTTGGCATCGGTTGTCGGCGTGGTGCAACCAGTGCTGAAATTCTAGCAGCAGTAACCCAGGCTTGTCATACCATTGGCTATAATATTCATAGTATTGCTATCATTGGTAGTACCGTGGTAAAACAAGATGAAGTCGGGCTACTCGCAGTTATAGCCCAATTGGCTGTACCAAGCGAATTTTTTATAAATAAAGAGTTGCAAGAATGTATTGATCAATATCAACTAGAGGTATCAAGTTTCGTACAAAAACAGATAGGAGTGGGAAATGTATGTGCAGCAGCAGCAATCTTAGCGGGGCGAACGAACAAACTTCTTCTTCCCAAAACAAAGTACAAGAATGTAACGGTGGCCATTGCCCCGGTCAAATCGCAGTCGTTGGAATAGGACCAGGTAGTTTAATCGATATGACGCCACGGGCGAGAGAGAGTATTTTAGATGCTGATGTCATTGTAGGCTACAATACCTATATTGAACTGGTATCTGACTTAATCGCTGGCAAACCAGTGATCGGCACAGGTATGATGCAAGAGATTGAGCGCTGCCAAAGTGCTGTAGACCAAGCGCTGGCTGGTAAAAAAGTGGCTGTTATCTCCAGTGGTGATCCAGGAATTTATGGTATGGCTGGTTTGGTACTGGAATTGTCCATGAAATACCCACCCAATATTCGCCCAGAAGTGACAATCATACCGGGAATTAGCGCAGTGGGAGCCTCAGCGGCTCTCTTAGGGGCACCTTTAATGCATGACTTTGCCGTTATTAGTTTAAGTGATCTCTTAACGCCTTGGGATGTGATTCGTAAACGGGTGGAAATGGCAGCTGCTGGTGATTTTGTCATTGCCATTTACAACCCTAAAAGCAAACGTCGTACTAGCCAAATTAGAGAAGTTCGAGAAATTGTGCTCAAGCACCGCTCCGCCTCTACACCGGTAGGCATTGTCCATCATGCAACTAGGGCAGGGGAGAATATGGCACTCTCTACTGTAAATGAATTTACCAATGAATTTATTGATATGTTTTCATTGGTTATTATTGGTAATAGCCAAACCTATGTGAAAGATGGTCGCATGATTACCCCTCGCGGTTACAAAGTATGATTTTAGTCCTGGCTGGCACTAAAGATGGACGAGATTTAATCGCTTTATTAGATAGTGCAGGTTATAAGGTCATGGCTTCTGTGTTTAGTGAGTATGGGCGGCAATTAATTCAGCTTGATCATGTGCTGATCCATACGGGCCCTCTCGATGCTGATGGACTTGTTACTCTAATCACGAGTCATGATATTCGTATAGTGGTAGATGCGAGTCATCCTTATGCCGTTAATGTGTCTCAAAATGCCATGCAAGCTTGCCAAACGACAGGTATACACTATTTGCGCTATGAACGTCCAATTGCTTCTCTGCCGGTCTATGAAGGTTTACATGTGGTGCATGATTATGAAGCAGCAATACAAGTAGCAGCCTCCTTAGGAAAGGTGGTTTTTCTGACGACGGGCAGTCGTCATCTGAAACTATTTAAGGAGGCAACGAGCCTCGCGAATCATCGCTTAATTGCCCGCGTACTGCCTGAGCCAAGTGTTTTACAAGAATGTCTGGATTTGGGATTTTTGCCGAAAGATATTGTGGCAGTGCAAGGGCCTTTCTCCCATGATTTGAATATAGCATTATTCAAGGAATATCAAACGGAGGTCATTATAACAAAAAACAGTGGACAAGTGGGTGGCAGTGATACTAAAATGACAGCCGCCATGGCACTGGGTTTGCCTTTGGTCGTCATTGATCGCCCTGTCATCCAATATAACCAGATTGTCTATACGATTGATGATGTAATAAAATTTGTTAAGGAGGCTTAAAATCATGAAATATATAACTGAACCTATGGCCATTGAAGAGCGTAGTATGGAAATTATTGCCCCGCATTTAGCAGGGCTAGATTTATCGCCTGAAGCAATAAAAGTATTTTCCCGGATTATTCACGCCGCTGGAGATCCGGAATATTCCAAAGTCATTGAAATACATCCAAAAGCCATTGAGGCAGGATGCGCGGCCTTGGCTGCCGGGTGTAATATTTTTTGTGATGTAGAAATGGTACGTACGGGTATTAATAAAACCCGTTTGGCTGAATATGGCGGTACTGTACATTGTTTGATTGGTGATGCACAAGTGGCTATTACTGCCAAAGAACTTGGTATTACCAGATCAATGGTGGCCATGCGCACCTTTGGCGAAAAATTACATGGTTCCATTGTTGCGATTGGCAATGCACCAACAGCGTTGTTTGAAGTCTTGAACATGATGAAAGAAACAAATATCCGTCCCGCTCTCATTATTGGGGTACCTGTAGGCTTTGTTGGTGCAGCAGAATCAAAGGATTTCTTAGCTGAAACATCACCTGTACCTTATATCACAGTTCGTGGCAACAAAGGCGGTAGTCCAATTGCCGCTGCGACCACCAATGCACTGCTGTATATGCACAAACGGTAAAAAATATTATAAATGGCATTCCTAACGATTGCCATTTATAATATTTAATTTAACTTATATAGGTGGGTGAATTATGTCAAATATACCACGCATCATTATAGCCGGCACCCATAGTGGTGTCGGCAAAACGACGATTGTAACAGGGTTATTGGCTGTCCTCAAACAACAAGGTCTTACTGTCCAATCTTATAAGGTTGGACCCGATTATATTGATGGAGGCTATCATCAACTGGCGAGCGGCAGGGTGGCTCATAATTTAGATACATGGCTGGTACCGACTGATAAGGTAGTTCCCATTTTTGCCAAAACAGCCGTTGGTAATGATATGGTGATTATCGAAGGTGTAATGGGACTCTATGATGGTGGTCGCCAAGGCGTTAGTAGCACAGCAGCCATTGCTAAACTACTCAAGGCACCAGTCATACTGGTGATTGATGCTAAATCCATGGGAGAAAGTGCAGCAGCCATTGCCTTGGGCTATAAAATGTATGACCAAGAAGTGAATCTGGTGGGAGTCATCATTAATAGGCTGGGTTCTGCAAGTCATCAAAAGATGGTGACTGAGGCTTTAGAACGTATTCATATTCCCGTACTCGGCTGTATTTATCGCAATGAAGGACTCAGTATGCCAGAAAGACATCTAGGCCTTACTCCGGTAACCGAATACAATGCGCAAGATATGATTGCTACGTTATGTCTGCAAATTGCTGAGCAAGTCGATGTGGAAAAAATAATGAGCATCGCTAGCAGTGCTCCTGAATTATGCACTATGCTAAAGAGCCTAAGCGATGCTAAACAGTCACCACCACGGGTACGTATCGGTGTAGCCCAAGATGAAGCTTTTTCCTTTTATTATCCAGAAAGCCTTGAAGTGTTAAAAACCATGGGGGCCCAAATAATACCCTTTAGCCCTTTAAATGATACTCACTTACCGGACGTCGATGGCTTGTTATTTGGCGGTGGCTTTCCTGAAATGTTTGTGAGTCAGCTTACCGCTAACGCGCGCATGCGTCAGTCTATTCATGATGCCAGCACAGCGGGTATGCCAATCTATGCTGAGTGTGGTGGTTTCATGTATCTTACCCGGAAAATTATCGATTTTGATGGCACGGAATATGAGATGGTTGGTGCGATTCCAGCCAGCTGTAGTATGCAATCCAAATTGCAAACTGTCGGTTATATAGAAGCAACATCCCTAACGGACAATGTCTTATGCTCAGCGGGCGCACGTATGCGTGGTCATGAATTCCATTTTTCTCTCATGAATCATGAGGAAAGTTCTCAGCCATTCCCCTGGGCCTTTGAATTTAAAAAAGTACGTACAGGGGCCGTCTATCCGAGCGGATATGCTCATGGTAATTTACTCGCCTCTTACTTACACATGCATTTTGCTGGCAATGAACAAGCAGCAGGTCATTTTATTAACAAATGTAGCCAGTTTAAGCAAGAAAAGCCCTAGGACGTAGGTTCTGTAAACTGCAGAGGGTAAGAACAAGTATGGGGAGATCGATAGCTATGAATGGGAAAATCATACTCGTAACAGGTGGTGCTCGCAGTGGCAAAAGTGTATTTGCTGAGCAATATGCCCTCGCCCAGGAAGGGTCTAGGGCTTATATTGCCACCGCCCAAATTTACGACCAAGAAATGAAGTCCCGGGTGGCACTCCATCGCGCGCGGCGAACTGATCAATGGCAAACCTTTGAAGCACCCTATGATGCTCATCACACACTGGAACTAGCCGCCAAAGAGGCTACGGTTATTTTGTTTGACTGTCTAACCTTATATACCAGCAACTTATTATTAGAAACTAGCACCGCTGATGAGCCAGAAGAAAAATTTAAATACATCATGCAACAAATTGATAAGCTGCTAAATTGTGCTCGGGCAAGCCAAGCTATCGTACTCTTTGTTACCAATGAGGTCGGTATGGGAATTGTACCTGATAATGCGTTAGCTCGCCAATATCGAGATCTTGCGGGCTCGGTCAATCAAAAAGTAGCGGCCTGCGCGGATGAGGTTTATTTAGTTGTCAGCGGTTTGGCCGTAGAGATTAAGAAAATGGCAGTCAATGTCAACAAGGAGGTCATTCATGGCTAAGACAATCATGTTACAAGGAACAAGTTCACATGTCGGAAAAAGCATCATCACTACAGCTTTATGTCGTATTTTCTTGCAAGATGGATTCAAGGTAGTACCGTTTAAAGCACAAAATATGGCTCTTAATTCCTATGTGACAAAAACGGGTGGGGAAATGGGGAGAGCCCAAGTAGCGCAAGCAGAAGCGGCTGGCCTTGAGCCAATAGTAGAAATGAATCCAGTACTTTTAAAACCGACTGGCAATTCTTCTTCCCAAGTTATTTTGATGGGGAAACCGATTGGCAATATGTCGGCGAAAGAATATCATATGGGCTATAGCCTTAAGGCTTTGGGGGTCATCAAAGAGTGCTTAGATAAACTAGGAGCAGAATTTGATACGATTGTCATTGAAGGGGCAGGCAGTCCTGCTGAAGTAAATTTGAAGGCCAATGATATTGTGAATATGCGCATTGCCAAGATGCTTTCAGCTCCAGTATTGTTAATTGCCGATATTGATCGTGGCGGTGCATTGGCGTCAGTTGTTGGTACCTTAGAATTATTAGATCCTGATGAACGGGCATTGATTAAAGGTATTATCATCAACAAATTCCGTGGCGATCTAGACCTCTTAAAGCCAGCCTTAGATTTTTTGGAAGCTAAAACTGGTAAACCCGTTATCGGCGTAGTACCGCATCTTGATCAGTTAGGTATTGATGATGAAGATTCGGTCTCTCTTGATGATAAGCAAAGTGGCCCCCCGCGAGAGCTTACAATTGCAGTGATTCGCACACCGAAGATTTCTAACTTTACAGATTTTGATGCATTCGCCAGTGAGATCGATGTAACTATCCGTTATATTCGCCCAGGAGAAGAGATTGGCAAACCTGATTTAATCATATTGCCTGGTAGTAAAAATACCATTGAAGATTTATTATATTTACGTGAACAAGGCTATGAACAGGGCATTATTAATTTAGTGAATTTAGGCACCCCTCTCATCGGTATTTGCGGTGGTTATCAAATGCTAGGCAAACAAATATATGATCCCGAACATACTGAATCTGAGCTCGATTGCATTGCAGGTATTGGTCTTCTGGATATCACAACCACTTTCGCTAGTGGTAAAGTGACTCACCAAGTCACTGCTACGTGTAGCAAAAATGGGTTCTTAGGCCTGGATATGACTTGTGATCATCTGACTGGATATGAAATCCACATGGGGCGTACAGAGTTCCTCAGCCCTGTTAAACATGCTTTTACGATTACCAGCCGTTCTGGTGAAACGACTCACTGTGCTGATGGTGTGGTAAGTTCTAATGGACAAATCATGGGGACATATATTCACGGCATCTTTGATAATGACATCTATCGCCGAAGCTTGCTCAACGCCCTGCGAATTGCCAAGGGGCTAGAGACCATCGACGCAATTAATGATACCTACACTCGTAAGCAAAATAGCTACAACCGATTAGCAGATACTGTTAGAAATAGCCTGAATATGGAGCTCGTCTATGAGATGATGGGAGCGAAGTAGTGGAAACATATCTACCTCTATTGGCTGTTTTCATGGACCGTTTGATTGGTGATCCACGTTCTAGTATTCATCCTGTCGTGATGATTGGAAATTTGATTGCTTTTTTAGAAAAAAGGTTATTAAATATACAGTATTCTAGTCTACTAAAAAAGCTCGCTGGGGCACTGCTCGTCATCTTAGTACTCGGCATAACCTATGGTGTTGTGTGGTGGATCATGCAGCTTTTGGCTACGATTCATCCTTGGGCTCAGTTTATTGGTGGTGCTCTGCTACTCAGTTTCACTATTGCACCAGATAGCTTGGCCAAAGCCGGTCATGAGATTCACCAGTATCTGCTAACTGGTGATTTGACCCAAGCACGAAGTAAGGTAGGCTGGATTGTCGGACGTGATACGGATCAGCTTACTGTTGCGGAGGTGACGCGGGGGACAGTGGAGACCATCGCCGAGAATATTGTCGATGGCATTATTTCACCACTATTTTACTTTGTCATTGGTGGTGTACCACTGGCATTTTTATATCGAGCAGTGAATACTTTAGATTCTATGGTTGGCTATAAAAATGATAAATATAAGGATTTCGGCATGGTTGCCGCGCGGGTTGATGATGTATTTAACTATATTCCGGCCCGCTTGACAGGGATACTCCTCTTCCTCGCGGCCGTTATTTTACGCTTTTGTGTATATGGGGTAGTGACTGCCATCTGGCGCGACGCCGCTAAACATCCAAGTCCTAATAGTGGTTTTGCCGAAGCGGGGGTAGCTGGCGCTTTAGGTATTCGTTTGGGTGGTTTAAATTATTATGGTGGTGTAGCCTCGCAAAGGGCTTACATGGGCGTGGCATTGACGCAGCTCGCACCGATACATATTAAACAAACCATTCAGATGATGTATGCAGCAACCATCTTGTTTGTCATTGCTATCACCATCTTTTTATGGTATCAGAATAGCTACTGAGTTGCATTTAGCTGTAGGAGAATAATAATAATGAAGAATTTTATTACTGGACTGGAATTTTTAACACGTATTCATATCTCTAGACACTCTGAATGGTCGCCTGAAAGTTTTGGGCGGAGCGTAAAATTTTTTCCACTAATCGGTGGAATACTTGGTATACTCTTGGTCATGATTAACCACTTTTTTGCTGAATATTTGCCCTTCACAGGTTTTTATATGCCGCCTCATGTATTAGCAACCTTACTAATCCTTGCTAATATTATTCTGACTGGTGGCTTACACTGTGATGGCCTCATGGATACGATGGATGGTATCTTTTCTGGTCGCAGCAGAGAAAGAATGCTGGAAATCATGAAAGATAGTCGAGTCGGGGCTAATGGCGTTATGGCTTTCGTGCTACTTGTTATATTGAAATGGTCACTTATTATGGATATATCACCACTATCCTTACCGATGGCTTTACTCATTATGCCAGTGCTCGGGCGGTTTGCTATGGTGATGGGCATTACTATTTTCCCCTATGCTCGGCCTGATGGTATTGGCAAAGCGTTTGCGCAGTATGCTGATAAATATACATTATATATTGGCCTAGTACTTACTTTGCTGATCATCATCCCGATCGGTAAGCAAGCCATTCTAAGCTTGGCTATTGTTAGTATTTGTACCATGCTGTTTGCGCGTTTTGTTACAAATTTATTAGGTGGTCTAACTGGCGATATCTATGGGGCGATGAGTGAACTGGCTGAAATAATGGTGTTATGTGTCTTCTTATTTTAAGCATGAGTGACCCAGAATAACCTACACTTGCATATTGACAAACAATATTCCTAGAGATATAGTGGCTTTAAACAAGATGGATAGATTATGGAGAACATTTGTATGAAGGTAACTGTGAGAGCCCCGGGTTCATGTGGAGAACTCGCACAAGGTACAATTGATGGAAAAAATTTTCTGATTACTTGTCCTATCGATGTCTATTCAGAGGTAACAGTAAGAACAGATGTATATACACCCATGCACCTAGGTAGCAAAGTGCTAACCGCCATTGATAAAACAATACGATATTTGCAAATCAAGGGTAATTCCTTTCATTTGAGTGTCAAATCTGACTTGCCATTCGGTAAGGGGATGGCCTCAAGTAGTGCAGATATTAGTGCGACTTGTCAAAGTATTGCCTTAAGTGTGGGCATGCGATTATCACCGGATGAAATCGCTGATATTGCTCTGTCAATCGAACCGACTGATGGAATATTTTATCCTGGTATCGTATTATTTGATCATGTCCATGGCTTACTTCGCCAACATTTAGGGGATGCTATTCCTATGTATATTGCAATATTTGATGTCGGCGGAGAAATTGACACATTACATTTTAATAAGCGTCACGATCTAAAAAGGCTAAATGAGGCTAATGAATGCCAAGTGCAGCAGGCCGTGGATTTCATTCGTAACGGACTTGCCACGCAAGACATCTCCCTAATTGGTAAGGGAGCCACCATTAGCGCTTTGGCCAATCAAAAAATTTTATTCAAGCCTCACTTAGAAAAAATGATTGCTATCGGCCACTCCTGGGGAGCTGTTGGTGTAAATATTGCTCACAGCGGTACCGTAGTTGGTGTACTATTCCCTATCAACAAGCTAGCGAACTGTCCATTCTGCATAGCGCAAATAAGCAAATGTTGTACTGGTGTTAACTATTTGCGTACTGTGCAGTTCATTTCGGGCGGGTTAATGAAACAAGAAGGTGATCGTAATGAATGGAAATAATGCTGCCTCCCATGGCGGTAATTTATATGCTGCCATGCGACAAACAGGTGGAGATGTAAGTGAAATATTAGATTTTAGTGCTAATATTAATCCCCTCGGTTTATCTGAAAGGATTCGTCAAACATTATATGCCTCTTTAGAATCGATTATTCACTATCCTGATGCTGATGGTTATGACTTAAAACAAGCAATTAGTCAGCACTATCATGTTAAGGACGAACGGATCACTCTTGGCAATGGTGCCGTGGAACTTATGTATATCTTGTGTCATATGCTAAAACCAAAATGTGTCATGGTCACTGCACCAACTTTTAGTGAATATGAAGCGGCGACGCGGGCCAGTGGCGCAGCGATTGAATATGTGTATTTGCATGCTGATAATAACTTTGCGATTGATACCCAGGCTATGGCTGAAAAGCTCGCTACGATAGATATTATATTTATTTGTAATCCTAATAATCCAACAGGTACATTGCTCACTAATATACAACTTGAGAAACTATTAAGCGCGGCTACTACTTATCATACCTATGTTGTGGTCGATGAATCATTTATTGATTTTTTGCCCAGTGACGGTGAATATACTTGCCGGCAATTGCTCACCCAGTATCCTAACCTGATTATTCTACATTCACTAACCAAATTTTATGCCATTCCAGGACTCAGACTCGGTTTCGCCTTAGCGAGTCCAGAGTTAACCAATTTACTTCATCGTGGCAAAGATCCTTGGAATGTGAACACCTTAGCACAAAAGGCTGGCATCGTCGCCCTGGGCGACCATGCTTATCAGCAACTGAGCAAAAAAAATATGGGAAAAATCAAAATGGACTTATATCATAGTTTGCTATCCATACCTGGTTTAAAACCATATTTACCATCCGTAAACTTTATTTTAATAAATATCGCGGGTACAAATATGACCGGGGAGGAGCTGCGACAAGCGATGGCATCTCATAACATTTTAATTAGAGACTGTAGTAATTATCCAGGATTATCATCTAGCTATATTCGCATAGCAGTCAAACTTCCCGAGCAAAATAGTATATTAGTTGAGACATTAAGGAAAGTTATAGGTGAGGCACAATGACAAAAGTTATTTTAGTACGCCATGGTCAAACACTATGGAATTTAGAAATGAAATATCAAGGCCATTGTGATGTGGCACTAACGCAAAAGGGTGTACAGCAAGCTATGCTGGCAGCTGATCGTTTGGCCAGTGAAGACATTTGCGCAGTCTATGCCAGTGACCTCAGCCGCGCTTTTAAAACCGCTGAATGTATTGCTGAAAAACACAACTTACCAGTAACCGCTATACCTGGACTGCGAGAAATTAATTTTGGTGAATGGGAAGGTTTAACCTTTGATAAGATTACTAGTCAATGGACAGAGGAAATGTCGAAACTATTTACTCATCCCGATGAAATTGTAATCCCAGGTGGTGAAACCTTCCGCGAAGTAAAAGAGCGAGCTACCCAGGCCCTGGCAAAATTGGTCGCAGAGCACCCCGATCAAACCATTGTTGTCGTCTCTCATGGCGGAACAATTCGCACGGTGTTATGTGCAGTTCTTAATATTCATCTCAATCATCTATGGAATATTAAACAAGATAACACGGCGATTAATATGTTGGAATACTATGATGAGCGGGTAGTGGTGGCGCTAGTTAATGATGTACATCATTTAGATATTCGGTAGATTGGTCGTCATTAATCCCTGCTTGCCACCCGATAGCAGCCATAATTATAGTTACAGATGCCTAAGGTAATAAATACTAATTTTCCTTAAGTATCTATGGCTTATGCTAGGGGTAAAATATCAAGCAAGGAGGGATACTCGTGGATATTAAAAGTAACAAATATAAATATAGAGATGAAGTATCTTTTGAAAATCGCAGATTATTCGGAAGCTCTTTTATAAGAGGAAACATTATTAGTTATAAATTTGTAAATTATAACTGGGTCTATCTTGTAGAATGTTGTGATAATAAGAAATTAGTTACGATTCCTGAAGATGATATTTGGTCATTAGAAGGTGATGAAAAATGAAGCGAGTCGCCAGAATTGGTGATTCTCTTTTTATTATCAACAATAAACTCCCACTCAGCTAAGTCTGTGCGGGAGTTTTGCCTCTTAAAATCCTTTCGCATGAGTTTTCAATAATTATAGTCCGTGATATAATAAGATTCTCAGGTGAGAAAAATTTTTATGATTGAAGTCGGTTCATCTGCCCGGAAAATAAATGAATGTAACCATACAATTCATGAAAGAGGTTATAGCAATGTATAGTTACTGTATTATACCTGACAACCCCCAAAACTTTTTGGCTGTTATGACACAATTACCTATGAGCGCTGAGGATAAAGAGTTATTAAAATATTCTAAAGTAACTAAAGTTGAAGTAGATACCAATATAAATACTTGGCGTATTTTTATCAATGTACCTAAACAATTATCAAAACAATCATTATTATTAGCGCAGCAAAAACTCTGTACTAATTGTGGTTTAAATAAAGTTAATTTTGTACAAAACATTAAAGTCTTAGAAGAATATCTAGCTAAGGAATGGAAGCAGTTTATCGCAGAAACGTCTAAAGGTGTTTATTCAATTAAACATTTGCTCACCAATGCCCACTGGAACTTTGATGGTCATACACTCACCATTGAGATCATTGGTGATTTGTCTGCGGAAATTTTAGCAGCACATGATATTGCACGTACGATGCAAGCCTTTATCTTAAGTGAGTTTAATCGTAGTTGTGAGGTTCACTGTATTACGACGGCTCCTCATGAAGATTCGGCTTGTGCTGATGGTTTATTAACGCCTGAATATCTTGAAGCCTTAACTGAATACAAAGGGCCCGGCGCAGACAAAACAGATAATCCTGTTATTTTCGGCAGGAATATTCTGAAAGCAGAGCCTTTGCCGATGGCCTCGATACAGGATGAAGCCCGCAATGTTGTCGTTGAAGGAGAACTTGTTAGTTTTGAATTGCGAGAACTGCGCTCAGGACGACAACTATTAACTTTTGATGTCAGCGATATGAGCGATGGTATTAGTGGCAAGGTGTTCTTTGAAGATAAAGATAAAGAACAAATTGCAAAAGTGTCTGGAGCTTTAAGTAAAGGCATGATGATAAAGGCTAAGGGCACGGTACAATTTGATAAATATAGTAATGAATTAGTTTTATATGCTGATAGCATGTGTAGGATAAATAAATCACAGCGTATGGATAATGCCTCGACAACTCGTATTGAACTACATGCCCATACACGAATGAGTAATATGGATGCAATGGTATCTGCTAAAGATCTTATTAAAACGGCTGCGCAGTGGGGACATCCAGCAATCGCCATTACCGATCATGGTGTTGTACAGGCGTTTCCTGAAGCTCAGGAGGCAGCTGCTAAAGCAGGTATTAAAGTCATATATGGTATGGAGGGTTATTTAGTTGACGATGATATAAAAAAAGCTCGTCATATTATTATTTTGGCGCAAAATAGTATTGGACTTCGTAATTTATACCGTTTAGTGTCTTTATCTCATTTAAAATATTTATATCGAACACCTCGGGTTCCTCGCAAGATACTAATGGAACATCGTGAAGGCTTATTACTTGGCTCAGCCTGCGAAGCTGGTGAATTTATTCAGGCTATCTTACGTGGTGCAAGCGACGATGAATTAGTAGAAATTGCTAACTTCTATGACTATTTAGAGATTCAGCCCATTGCCAATAATTCTTTTTTGGTACGTGAAGGTATCGTACCAAATGAAGAAGCTCTAAGGCAAGTGAATCGAAAGGTTTGCTCAATCGCTAGTACTCTTAATAAAATGGTCGTAGCAACGTGTGATGTGCATTTTTTAAACCCTGAAGATGAGGTATATCGGCGTATTATGATGGCCGGCAAAGGCTTTAAGGATGCCGATCAGCAACCTCCTTTGTATTTGCGTACGACTGAAGAGATGCTCAATGAGTTTGCTTATCTAGGCAAAGAAAAATGTTATGAAGTGGTGGTGGAAAATCCACGATGTATTAATGAACTGATTGAAATTATTAAACCCATTCCTGATGAACTTTATTCACCACAAATTCCTGGTGCTGAAGACGCTATCCGGTCGATGTCGTACACTAAAGCCGAACATTTGTATGGTACACCCTTGCCAGATCTTGTCGCTGAACGTTTAAAATATGAATTGGATAGCATTATCAACCATGGTTTTGCCGTTTTATACCTGATTGCTCACAAATTAGTAAAAAAATCATTGGATGATGGTTATTTAGTAGGCTCCCGGGGTTCGGTCGGTTCATCCTTTGTGGCCACTATGACAGATATCACGGAAGTTAACCCTTTGCCGCCACATTGGCGCTGCCCAGCATGTAAACATAGCGAATTTATTACTGATGGCAGTTATGGCGGTGGCTTTGACTTGGCTGATAAAAACTGTGCAGTCTGCGGTACTCCTACAATAAAAGATGGGCACGACATCCCATTTGCCGTATTTATGGGTTTCCATGGCGACAAAGTTCCTGATATTGATCTAAATTTTTCTGGCCACTATCAACCAACTGCCCATAAATATACGGAAGAACTATTTGGTAAAGATAATGTATTCCGGGCGGGAACCATCGCCACAATTGCTGATAAGACAGCTTATGGTTATGTAAAAGGTTATTTTACGGATAAAGGCGTAACGCCGCGCAATGCTTATATTAATGCTTTAATCGCTGGTTGTGTTGGCGTTAAACGTACTACAGGTCAGCATCCAGGCGGCATTATGGTTGTGCCAAGAGATATGGATGTGCATCACTTTACACCCATTCAACATCCAGCTGATGATAAAACGTCAGGTACAATTACCACTCATTTTGATTATCATTCGATTAGTAGTCGTTTGGTAAAACTTGATATTCTAGGTCATGATGACCCAACCGTCATTAAGATGCTAGAAGATCTAACTGGTATTGATGCAAAAGAAATTTCACTAGATGATGCTGAAACAATGAGTTTATTTTCCTCAACTACGGCATTAAAGCTAACGCCTAAAGAACTGGGTAGTACAGTCGGTACTTTTGGCATTCCAGAATTCGGTACCAAATTTGTAAGGCAGATGCTCGAAGATACTGTGCCGAAAACGTTTAGTGAACTCGTGCGCATCAGTGGTTTTTCCCACGGCACCGATGTTTGGCTCAATAATGCACAAGATTTAATTAAAGCTGGCACCGCTAAATTGTCAGAAGCCATTTCGGCTCGCGATGATATTATGATGTATCTGATTCACAAAGATGTCCCATCACAACTCGCTTTTAAAGTCATGGAAGATGTGCGTAAAGGTAAAGGGATAAAACCAGATGATGTGCAGCAGTTGCGTGAAAAGGGCGTTCCCGAATGGTATATTGAATCTTGCCAAAAAATTAAATATATGTTCCCTAAAGCTCATGCTGTAGCTTATGTTATGATGGCTTTTCGTATTGCCTATTGCAAAGTCCATCATCCACTGGCTTTTTATGCCGCATATTTTAGTATACGTGGCACTGATTTCGATGCTGATCTTGTGGTGCAAGGTGCACTTGCACTGCGTAATAAAATGACCGAATATGAAGCAAAAGGCAATAACATTACATCTAAGGAAAAAAGTTTGCTTGCTGTTGCCGAAATGGCCTTCGAAATGTATTTGCGCGGCTTTACTTTTCAACGAGTGGATTTATATAAATCAGATGCTACTAATTTTTTAATTATTGATAATGGGCTATTACCTCCATTATCATCACTACAAGGCCTAGGAGTCAATGCAGCTCATCATATTGCTACATCACGTCAAGGCGGTCCTTTTTCTTCACTTGAAGATTTAAAGACTAGGGGACATGCTACCAAAACAGTCATTGATATATTAAAGACCCATGGCTGTGTTAGTAATTTACCTGATTCAGATCAAATGGCCCTATTTGCTTGACCTAATGATATTATAACTTTATGTTGTAATATTAAATAGATAGTGATATAATTAACGATAGTATAATTTGTTTTTCAGCACTAAAAGAGTGGGTATAATACCCACTCTTTCATCTTAGTGGTTATTTTATCCTGCCAAATATAGGGTATAAGCATACGTGTTATTAGGCAACACTAAGGTAGAGAACTATACTTAGGTAGGAGGTATTATTGTGTCAAAAGAAGACATCGAAATTATCGTAGAAAAACTTGTTGAAGATATTGTGACTGGCAGTGCAATCGAGCTAGTTGATGTGGAATATGTCAAGGAACGTGAGTGGTATTTGCGCGTCTTTTTAGATAAAGAAGGCGGCATTGAAATAGAAGATTGCCAGTGGGTAAGTGAACGACTTGAAGCTAAATTCGAAGAGCTTGATCCGATTAAAGAAAGCTATTATTTGGAAGTTTCTTCGCCTGGACTTGATCGCACACTGCGAAAAGATCGGGATTTTATTCGTCATATCGGTGATAAGATAGAAATCAGCACTTTTAAAGCTCTAAATGGAGAAAAAAAATTCGTTGGTGTCTTAAAATGCCTAAATGATGGTAATATAAGTATTGATGTTGATGGCACCGAAATAAATATTCCACTGGATAAAACCTCACAGGTCAGATTACATCTTGACTTTTAACTACGAAAAAATTGAATAGGGGGAATTTAGTTGAACGCAGAATTCATGCAAGCTTTTGAACAATTAGGTAAGGAAAAGGGGATTGCTCCTGAAGTCTTGTTTGATGCAATAGAAGCAGCACTTATTTCAGCTTATAAACGAAACTTTAGCTCAGCACAAAATGTGCGCGTCTCACTTGAACGCACAACAGGCGACATTCATGTGTATGCCAGGAAAAACGTAGTTGATGTTGTAAAAGATACACGTTTAGAAATTGATTTAAATGAAGCAAGGCTCTTGGATGTACGTTATGATTTGGATGATATTGTTGAAATAGAAGTGACACCAAAAAACTTCGGACGAATTGCAGCCCAGACAGCGAAACAAGTTGTTGTTCAGCGTATTCGCGAGGCAGAACGTGGCATTATTTATGATGAATTTTCCAACAGAGAAAGTGATATCCTGAACGGTATCGTCCAACGTATTGAACAAAAAAATGTATATATTGATCTAGGCAAAGCGGAAGCTATTTTAGCACCATCAGAACAAATTTCTGGCGAAGTGTATAAACATGGTGACAGGTTAAAGACATACGTAATAGAAGTCAAAAAAACAACTAAAGGTCCACAAATATTAGTATCACGCACACACCCAGGATTACTAAAACGCTTATTCGAATTAGAAGTTCCAGAAATTCATGATGGGATTGTTGAAATAAAATCTGTGGCTCGCGAACCAGGACTCCGTTCGAAATTTGCAGTATATTCCCGTGATGAAAATGTTGATCCTGTGGGTGCTTGTGTAGGACATAAGGGGATGCGTGTGCAATCTATTGTTAATGAACTAAAAGGCGAGAAAATTGATATTGTGAAATGGAATATTGACCCCGCTAAATATATTGCTAATGCCTTAAGTCCAGCAAAGGTTATTAGTGTAGATGTTAATGAGGTTGAGAAGATTTCCAGAGTCATAGTGCCAGATTATCAATTGTCATTAGCCATCGGCAAAGAAGGTCAAAATGCTCGTCTTGCCGCCAAACTTACAGGTTGGAAAATCGATATCAAGAGCGAGTCTCAAGTACAAGGCACTGTGTAGGAGGTTTGTATGGTAATTAATAAGAAAACGCCTCAACGTCTGTGTGTCGGTTGCCAGCAAATGAAAACTAAAAAAGAGCTATTACGCGTGGTGCGTACGCCTGATGATGAAGTTATATTAGACATAACGGGTAAGAAATCAGGACGTGGTGTATATGTATGCTGTAATGAGCAATGTTTGGCTAAAGCGTTTAAAGAAAAGCGACTAGAGCGAGCATTGAAAAGAGTCATTGATCCAAAGGTATATGAACAATTAAGTTTAGGTATTGTAAAATGATGAATGAACAAAAAATAGCATCACTACTTGGACTCGCGCAAAAAGCTGGCAAAATAGCTTCCGGAGAACTCGCAGTTGAAAAAGCAGTAAAATCAGGTCAGGCTAAAATCTTGATCATGGCTACCGATTGTTCGGCGGCGACTAAGAAAAACTATCGTGATATGACTACATATTATAATGTTGAACTGTTTGAGCACTTTTTAAAAGAAGAATTAGGTACATGTATTGGTAAAGTGTACCGTGCGGCATTGGCAGTAACAGATGCAGGCTTTAGCAAAGCAGTCAAAAAATTGTTTGATAATGAACTTAAGGAAAAACCTTAGTTCTACGTACTTGGAATCAGAAATTGAGATAATTTCTGATTTTGTGAAAAAATGGAGGTAGATGAATGTCCAAATATAGAATATATGAATTAGCCAAAGAATTTAACACAGAAAGTAAAGTTATTATTGATATTTTGGCTCGTAACAATATGGAGGCCAAAAATCATATGAGTAGCGTGGGTGATGATGCGAAAACTGTTATTACCAGAACCTTCGCTCATAAAATGACGCCATCAGCAAATAACTCAGCACCATCCGTGCAAGTTCCCCAACAACCGGTGCAACCAACCCCTCAAATGACCAATAATGTTCCTCAACCACGTCCGTTCTATAATAATGGGCAAAATTCTGGGCAAAATCAAAGTCCACGTCCATTTTATAATAATAATAATAATGGGCAAAATTCTGGGCAAAATCAAAGTCCACGTCCATTTTATAATAATAATAATAATGGGCAAAATCCTGGACAAAATCAAAATCCACGTCCAGTCAATAATAATAATAATGGGCAAAACCCTGGGCAAAATCAAAGTCCACGCCCATTCTATAATAATAATAATCAGCAAAACCCTGGACAAAATCAAAGTCCACGCCCATTTTATAATAATAATAATCAGCAAAACCCTGGGCAAAATCAAAGTCCACGTCCATTTTATAATAATAATAATGGGCAAAACCCTGGGCAAAATCAAAGTCCACGTCCATTTTATAATAATAATAATCAGCAAAACCCTGGGCAAAATCAAAGTCCGCGCCCGGCCTATAATAATGGGCAAAATCCTGGACAAAATCAAAGTCCACGCCCGGCCTATAATAATTCAGGAACACAACAACCATCCACGCAAGCTAGACCATCAGTTGCTAACAAATTTGCACAAAGCACGAATAAGCCACCTGCCAATAGCGGTGGTGGTTTCAGGAATCAAAATTCAGGCAACTTTAATAGAAGACCGCAACAAAATAATAACAACAATAATCGTAATAACCAATTCCGCCCAGCGCCAGCGCCTAAGGTAGAAATACCACGACCTAAAAATATTAAATTAGGCGAATCAACTCCCGTAAAAGACTTAGCAAGCAAAATGAGTATGCAAGTTGGTGAAGTCATCAAAAAGTTGATGATGCTGGGTGTCATGGCGACGATCAACCAAGATCTTGACTTTGATACGGCCTCATTAGTGGCCGAAGAATTTGGCGTTAGCGTACAAGAATTGCCACCAGAAGAAGATCCTACAGAAATTGTAGAAATTGAAGATGATCCTGCTAGTCTTGTGCTCAGACCGCCAGTCGTAACTGTTATGGGACATGTGGATCATGGTAAAACATCCTTATTGGATTCGATTAGACAAACACATGTAACATCACAAGAAGCTGGTGGAATAACCCAGCATATTGGTGCCTATAAGGTGACTTGTCAAGGTAAAAAGATTGTCTTTCTTGACACGCCTGGTCATGAAGCCTTTACAGCAATGCGGGCTCGTGGTGCTCAGGTAACAGATATTGCGATTTTGGTTGTAGCTGCCGATGATGGCGTTATGCCACAAACCATTGAAGCCATTAATCATGCTAAATCGGCTAATGTGCCAATTATTGTGGCTATTAATAAAATGGATCGCCCTGGTGCCAATCCAGATCGAGTTAAACAGCAATTATCTGATCATGGCCTTGTGGCTGAAGATTGGGGTGGGGATGCCATCATGGTGCCCGTTTCTGCCCAACAGAAAACTGGCATAAAAGAGCTTCTTGAAACCATTGTACTCGTAGCTGAAATGCAAGAAATTAAAGCCAATCCTAATCGTCATGCATTTGGTACTATTATTGAAGCCAAATTAGATAAAGGTCGTGGCCCAGTAGCGACCGTATTAATTCAAAAAGGAACACTGCATATTGGTGATTCTATTATCGCTGGTGTTGCCTATGGTAAGGTTAGGGCCATGGTCAATGATCGTGGTGAAAAGGTTAAAAAGGCTGGCCCTTCTACCCCTGTAGAAGTACTTGGACTCGCTGATGTACCGCAAGCAGGCGATGTGCTTGTGGCTGTCGATGAGAAGATAGCGCGCGCGGTCGCAGAAAAACGTATCGCTAAAAGACGAACGGATGAACTAATGCAATCGCAAAAAGTTTCATTGGATGACTTATTCAAACAAATTCAAGATGGTAATATTAAAGATCTTAATATTGTCATTAAGGCTGATGTCCAAGGCTCAGTAGAAGCACTGCGCCAGTCACTGCTCGCGTTAAATGCTGACAATGAAGAAGTCAGAGTCAATATTGTTCATGCTGGTGTTGGCGCTATTAATGAATCAGACGTAATGCTTGCATCTGCGGCTAATGCGCTCATTATTGGTTTCAATGTTCGCCCTGATGCCAATTCTCGTAAAGCTGCTACTGCTGAAAAAGTCGATATCAGAATGTACCGGATTATTTACGAAGCATTAAATGATGTAAAAGCTGCCATGACGGGTATGCTAGCACCTACATTTAAAGAATTAGTTCAAGGTAAGGTAGAAATACGTCAAATCTTTACTATTAATAAAGTCATGATTGCTGGAGCTTATGTACTAGAAGGTAAAGTTTTTAAAACATCTCAAGTACGTGTGATTCGTGATGGTATTGTCGTACATGAAGGTACCCTTGAATCATTAAGACGTTTCAAAGATGATGTAAAAGAAGTCGCCGCTGGCTATGAATGTGGCGTCACTGTCGATAATTTCCGCGATCTCAAAGAAGGCGATATTCTTGAGGCATTTATCATGGAAGAAATAAAACCTAAGGGTTAAAAAAAGAGGGTCAGATATACATGGGACAACTTCGAGTAGAAAAAGTCCAAGAGTTTATAAAACAAGAAATTAGTAAAATGATCTTAACTGAAATCAAAGATCCACGGGTTGGTTTTGTTACCATTACTCAAGTTGAAGCAACTGGTGATTTGCTTAACGCAAAAATTTATGTTAGCTTGATGGGTAGTGACGAGCAAAAAGCCAATACTTGGAAAGGCTTGCAAAGTTCTCTGGGCTATATGCGTGCTGAAATTGGTAAAAGAATTCGTATGCGACTTACTCCTAATTTATCATTACATCTTGATGATTCATTAAATTATAGTGCTCATATCCAGGAATTGTTACTTAAAATCAAAGAGGAAGAGAGCAACAAATAAGCTATGGATTTTTCACTTCAACAGACTGCCAAACTTTTACAAAGTAGCAACACTATCATTCTCACTGCCCATGTTCAGCCCGATGGCGACTGTTTAGGATCCATGTTGGCACTTAACCATTATCTTGTATCGATTGGGAAAAATGTAAGAATGGTACTAGATGATGATGTACCTGCTCTATATCAATTTCTCCCTGGGCATCAAGCTATTTTAAAGCCAACGACAACAGTAATGAGTGCTGATTTATTAATAGTGCTTGATGCCAGTGATATTGAACGCATCGGTAAAGTGAAAGAGCATGTTGATGCTCCTATCTTAAATATTGACCATCACGTATCCAATACTAAGTTTGCTGATTATTGGTATATTGATAAGCATTCAGCCGCAACTGGCGAAATAATTTTCCAGTTGCTGAATCTATTAAAAGTAAACATTACTGTTGATATGGCAACATGTTTGTATACTGCCATAGCTACTGATTGTGGTTTTTTTCGCTATGCCAATACTTCAGTCCAGACAATGCGATTCGCCGCTGATTTAATGGAATACGGAGCGGTACCTCATGTCATCTCTGAATATATGGAAACAAAACCTCTAGAGAGTATTCTCACCTTATCTAAAGTATTAGAAACTTTAGAGCTTCATCATAATGGTAAAATTGCCACAATAACAATATTGCCAGATACATTGAATAACCTTGACAGTACGGAAGGGTTCATCAATTATCCCCGGGTTATTGAAGGTGTAGAAATTGCTATCATGTTTAAAGTCATGAGTGAAGGTATGATTCGAATTAGCTTCCGTTCAAAATCAGCTGACGTTAGTAAGTTGGCATTAGCCTTTGGCGGAGGCGGTCATGCACGTGCGGCTGGTTGTGCTATCATGGGCAGAATTGATGATGTTACTAAAGAAGTGCTTGATGTTGCGACAAAACAACTTACAGAGGTGGCACCATGATTGGCGGTCTTCTTAATATAATAAAACCACCAGGCATGACATCCCATGATGTAGTGTCATTTATTCGCAGAACATATAGCCTTAAACGTGTCGGCCATGCTGGTACATTAGATCCTGCCGCAGCAGGAGTATTACCAGTCGCTTTGGGGCCAGCAACACGTATGCTTGAATATATGACGGACTGTGACAAAAGCTATCGCGTTGAGCTGACTATCGGTTATGAAACTGATACTGGTGATGATACTGGTACAATTACGAAGAGCATGGATTGTATTATGCCTGCCCAATCTAAAATTATTGAAGTATTAGCATCATTTCTTGGTACAATTGAACAAGTTCCCCCCATGTATTCGGCGATCAAAGTACAAGGAAAAAAATTATATGAATTAGCAAGGGCTGGCATTACCATCGAACGCAAAGCACGAACAATTACGATTCATAAGATCAATTTATTAAAGATCGATCAAAGAAAATTTTTGTTTGATGTTACATGTTCTAAAGGAACGTACATTCGTTCACTATGTACAGATATTGGCGAAAAAATAAATTGCCCTGTTGTTATGTCATTTTTAGTACGTACACGTGTAGGTAGTTTTTCACTGGATCAAGCTTTTACATTAGAAGAAATAGAGGAAAACGCTGAAGGTGCTCTTTTGCCAGTGGATAATGCTCTTGATTATATGCCAAAAGTGGTCTTATCAAAAGAAACAGCAAGCGCATTTAAACATGGCCAAAATATTTCAATGAGTACTGATGAGGGCTACGATCAAGCCTTGCTAAGGATTTATGATCACCAAAACTTATTTATTGGTATAGGACAAAAAAAATATGGCACTGCTGTCATGATTCCGATCAAAGTGCTGGTATCAGGATAACCTAATTCTAAACAAACTCTAATACTTATTGCTATTTGTGTGGTGTATAATATGGAAATTTATAATAAAATAGTAAATTTATATGCTGATTTTCCTGGCATTGTAATTGCTTTAGGTACTTTTGATGGAATACATATTGGTCATCAAAAAATCATTTCCCGCGCAGTCAATTTAGCTAAACAAATAAATGGTACTAGTGTGGTATTTACCTTTAGTAATCACCCGTTATCTGTTGTTGCGCCCCAACGTTGTCCGCTACAACTCGTAACAGAAGATTATAAGGCTGAATTAATTCAAGAACTGGGTGTAGATGTTTTGCTAACGATTCCCTTTACACCCCAATTTTTGAAAATTTCAGCGTTGCAATTTATTGATTTAGCTATGAAAAATTTAAGTCCTAAGCATATAGTAGTTGGACCAAACTACTTTTTTGGTTACAAACGTAGTGGTACACCCCAGTTCCTAGAGCAGGCAGGTGCGCAGCATGGATTTAATGTGGAAATTCACCCGACAGTCTATGTTAATGATACAAATGATATGATTGTCAGCAGTACGTTAATACGTCAAATGATTGTCGCTGGTAATATTGATCAAGCTGCGCAGCTCTTAGGTAGACCCGTAAAAGTAAAGGGCATCGTCATTCATGGCGCTAAACGTGGACGCGCGCTTGGTTATCCAACCATTAATCTATCAATAGCGAAGCAATTGATTTTACCAGCTGATGGAGTCTATGCCGTTTCTCTGAGCATTGGAAATATAGAGTATAATGGTATTGCTAATATTGGTAATAACCCTACTTTTAATGGAATCGACCGTTGCCTTGAGGTGCATATTCTAGATTATTCTGGTGATTTATACGGACAATCAGTTATCGTAAGCTTTTTAAAATATATCCGTGGTCAAATTACTTTTCCAGGCCCTGCAGAGCTTAAATTGCAAATTTGCCATGACATAAACGTAGCTCAATTCTATTTTCCTCCAGTGCATGTAAAATAAGTATTTATGTGCCGTTTACAAGCTTTACTATTTATGATAAAATATAAGTTGTTGATAAACGTTTATCTGACGTTGAATCAGAAGAACCATAGCGAGGATGCTCGATTCTCCAACGATTATCTTGGCTAATGGGGATATATATAAGGGAGGATACGACTCATGCTAACAGCAGAACTAAAACAATCTTTAATTGAGAAATTTCGTGTACATGAAACTGATACAGGATCACCAGAGGTGCAAATTGCTATCTTGACTGAACGCATCAACTATTTGACAGGGCATTTGAAAATGCATAAAAAAGATCATCATTCCAGACGCGGTCTTTTAAAGATGGTTGGTCAACGTAGAAATTTATTGAACTATGTCAAAGATAATGATATCGAACGTTATCGCACTATTCTTGAAAAACTCAATTTGAGAAAGTAAAGAACTTTCTCCTTTATCTAAGAAAGGGACTAAGGCTTTTGCCTGCGTCAAGGACTTGGCACAAGCCAAGTCCTTTCTTATTGATAGAAGATACATATTTTATTATTAATTTATAGTTTAGTTAATAATAATAAAGGAAATACTAAAAAAAATGTCGAAGAATTAAATTTAGTACTAGAACAGGGATACATAGGAGGAAAAACAAATATGCAGACATTTCAGATGCAATTAGGCAATAGAACACTGATTATAGAAACAGGTAAAATGGCCAAGCAAGCGGGTGGGGCAGTATTAGTCAGATATGGGGATACTGCTGTGCTAGTTACTGCTACAGCATCAGCTGAGCCGAGAGAAGGAATGGATTTCTTCCCACTAACCGTTGATTATGATGAAAAACTTTATTCTGTTGGTAAAATTCCTGGCGGCTTTATTAAACGGGAAGGACGTCCAAGTGAATCATCTATCCTTGCTGGTCGTTTGATTGATAGACCCATTCGCCCTTTATTCGCAAATGGCTTTCGTAATGATGTACAAGTAGTCGCTACAGTATTATCAATTGATCAAAATAATCCACCAGAGATTCCAGCTATGATTGGTGCATCATGTGCCTTATCTATTTCTGATATTCCCTTTAATGGCCCAATTGGCGGTGTACGAGTTGGTATCATTAACAACCAATTTATTATTAATCCTAATATTGCAGAGCAAGAACTTAGTGATCTTAATTTAGTCGTAGCTGGGACAAAAGATGCTGTGCTTATGGTCGAAGCAGCTGCTAACGAGTTATCTGAAGATGTTATTTTAGAAGCAATTAGTGTTGGCCATGATGCTGTTCGTCAGATTATTGCCTTACAAGAAACTATGATTGCCAAGGTCGGTAAAACGAAGCGTGAAATAAAGTTATATGACATACCTGCAGATATCAATGCTGCGGTACGCGCTTATGCCACCGATAGTTTAACAATCGCAGTTACAAATCCTGATAAATTATCTAGACAAGACAATATTAAACAGGTAAAAAAACAAGTCGTAGAACATTTTGCAACGATCTATCCTGATAATGGTAAAGAATTGCAAAATATGATGCAGAAAATCCTCAAAGAAATAGTACGTAAAATGATTACCGTTGATAAAATACGTCCCGATGGCCGAGGCCTTGAAGAAGTGCGACCCATTAGCTGCGAAATCGGTTTATTGGCTCGTACACACGGTTCAGCCCTTTTTACTCGTGGGCAAACTCAGGCACTTAGCATCACAACTCTTGGCGCAATGGGCGATGAACAAATTCTTGATGGCGTTGGAATTGAAGAGTCAAAAAGATATATGCATCATTATAATTTTCCATCATTCAGTGTTGGTGAAACAAGACCATCTCGTGGCCCTGGGCGACGGGAAATTGGCCATGGCGCTTTAGCTGAACGTGCATTACTGCCAGTCATTCCTTCAGAACTAGAATTTCCTTATACCATTCGTGTCGTATCTGAAATTCTAGAATCAAATGGTTCTAGTTCAATGGCTAGTGTTTGTGGTAGTACTTTATCACTACTCGATGCTGGTGTACCCATTAAGCGTCCAGTATCTGGTGTTGCTATGGGCCTAGTTAAAGATGGCGATTATTATTCCATACTGACTGATATTCAAGGTATGGAAGATGCCTTAGGCGATATGGATTTTAAAGTTGCTGGTACAGCTAATGGTATTACAGCTATCCAAATGGATATGAAAATTGCTGGTATCACGAAAGAAATCTTAAAAGACGCTCTGGCTCAAGCTAACCGTGGTCGCAACCATATTATGGGCAAAATCCTAGAAGTTATTAGCGAGCCAAGACCTGAATTATCAGCATTTGCTCCTCGCATTATCACAATGGTCATTCATCCTGATAAAATTCGCGATGTAATTGGGCCCGGTGGTAAAATGATTAAAAAGATCATTGAGGAAACAGGTGTTAAAATTGATATTGAAGATGACGGCAAGGTATTCATTGCTGCTGTAGATATGGAAGCAGGCCAAAAAGCCGTAAAAATTATAGAAGCATTAGTACGTGATGTTGTACTTGGCACTACTTATACTGGTAAAGTGACTCGTCTGATGAACTTCGGTGCTTTTGTTGAAATTTTACCTGGTAAAGAAGGTCTTGTTCACATCTCTCAATTAGCCCTTGAACGTGTTGAAAAGGTTGAAGATGTTGTAAAAGTCGGTGACGAAATTTTGGTAAAAGTCACTGAAATTGATCGTCAGGGCCGCATCAATCTTTCACGCAAAGAATTATTAGCTGCTGAAGCTGCAAATAAAGAGCAAAAATAATATATAGAGCAAAAATAATAATTTTTTTAAAACATAAACCATTTGGTTTATGTTTTTTATTTTGGAATCAAAAAGTATATACTCTTTTTTCATCATAAAATTACACTCTAAGTAATACACTTATAAAAAGTGCGTATTTCACGAAAGACTTAGAGGTGATTAAATTTGAAAGTACTATTCGTTACTAGAATTAGACAATGGTATATATTTTTTGCTACTGGCGTTTTTTTAACAGTAGCAATGTTATCAGGTGTATTGCAACCTATTTTTAGCAATACACAACTACCAGGCAAGCCACAGCCTATTTTTCAGGGCAATACAGCTCAGCCGAAAGTAGCCTTTGCCTGCAATGTGTTTTGGGGTGAAGAATTCTTGCCTGATATGTTAAACACTCTTGCAACGAATAATATCAAAATAACTTTTTTTATTGGTGGCAGCTGGGCTAAACGCTTTCCTAATTCAGTTACTGAACTATCGAACAGCGGACATGAATTAGGTAATCATACTTATAGTCATCCTCATCCTAACACGTTAAGTAAAGATAAGAATAAAGAGCAAATACTTCGTGCAGAACAATTAGTTACAGAACTTACTCAGCACAAGACTACGTTATATGCACCACCCTATGGTGAATATAATGATACTGTCTTGTCAGCAGCTGATGAACTTGGTTATAAGACCATTATGTGGAGTATTGATACCATTGACTGGCAACGTCCTCCAGCTGAAATTATCATCAATAGGGTGATGAAAAAAATCGATAATGGAGCAATCATTCTTATACATCCGACAGAATCTACTGCAAAGGCACTCCCAGAGCTAATCAGGCAGATCCAAAGCAAAGGATATACAATATCCACAGTATCTGATATCACTAATCAATAAAAACAGGCATACGAATGCCTGTTTTTTTGTTGCTAAATAATAGTATCTATGCTATCATGTTTACATAACTGTGAATATTTTTCTCATAATTTTTAATAGGAGGTACCACGTGTATAAAAACAAACTGTTACCATATGTTATATTGATCTTAATGCTATTTAGTCTGATAGCCCCTATGACCGTAACCGATGCCGCATCAATGGATAATGTGCTGACGACTCTAACTGCATCTACTGTCCCTAGCCAGAATAGTACCGCTAATGGCACAGGCTTATTAGAAAAATTATTTGGCCTTGTGTTTGATAAAGTTTTGGGACCAATTTTAAATGTTTTCAATAGTAAGGCTACAAACAGTTCATCAACAACCCAGCCTGTCGTAATAGCGCCCCTACCGCCAACAACAACAACAGCTCCTATTCCCATACAACAAAATAATGGTGTATTAAAAGGCAAAGTAATTGTTGTTGACCCTGGACATGGTGGCAGTAATCCTGGCGCAGTCGCCAATAATACAAGAGAATCTGATAATAATCTAGCAGTCAGTTTAAAATTGCGAGATAAATTAGTACAAGCTGGGGCTAAAGTAATCATGACTCGTGATACTGACCGCACTGTTGCGCCTGAAGGTAGTTCCCTCGGTGCGGAACTCGAAGCTAGAATTAATTTAGCGCAGACCAATCATGCTGACATTTTCATTAGCGTTCACTCTAATGAAAATCCTGACACTAATGTTGCTGGAGCTATGACTTTCTACCCTAATGGTAAATCATCAGCACTAGCCTCAGAAGTTGAAAATGCTCTTGTCACAGAAACGAAAGCCGTTAATAAGGGTACTTCTGGTGCTACTTTCTATGTACTGCGTAACAATTCTGTACCAAGTACCTTAGTTGAGATGGGATTTGTTTCGAATGGTGAAGAGGCAACCTTGCTCAATAGTGATTCATATCGCACTAAAATAGCACAAGGTATTTTTAATGGAATTGTGAAATATTTTAACTAAACAAATTACCTGCTTGGCTTATTACGAAGAATATAATAAGTCAAGCAGGATTTATTATGTATCAGCAGAAATTATCTATATATACTTAGATAAAAGGAGTACAATATGTATCGTAAATCGATCTTGCCAAATGGTGTCAGAGTGGTCTCAGAAGTCATTCCTTATGTGAAATCTGTTACTCTAGGGATATGGGTAGGTACTGGTTCGCGCTTTGAAGATGAGCATAACCATGGTGTCTCTCACTTTATTGAACATATGGTATTTAAAGGAACGCATAATCGCTCAGCAAAAGATCTCGCTGAGATGGTCGATGAAGTAGGTGGTCAATTAAATGCTTTTACGGACAAAGAGCATACTTGTTATTATATTAAAGTTCTCGATACCCATCTAGAACTTGCTCTTGATGTGCTGAGTGATATGCTATTATCATCTAAATTTGATGACGAAGATATTAACCGTGAACGAGAAGTAGTACTAGAAGAAGTTCATATGTATGAAGATACACCTGATGAATTAGTTCATGATATTCATCTTAGTAATATTTGGGCAGGGCATGCCCTAGGGCGTAACATTTTAGGCACAATACCTGCTATTGAAAAATTCGATAAAAGTTTAATATACGAGTATTATAAAGAATTCTATACTCCAGATAATATTGTTATTGCGGCGGCTGGCAATTTCAATCATGAAAGGCTTGAAGAACTAGCAGAACGTTATTTCGGAAAGATGGCAGGTAACAAACAACAAGTACGGTTGGCTCCGCCCATCATAATACCAGCCAATACAATCCAAACTAAGGCCATTGAGCAAGTACACCTTTGTCTTGGAACAACGAGTGTACCCCAATCATCACCGGATATTTATACCATTCACATCTTGAATAATATTTTAGGAGGAGGTATTAGTTCTCGCTTGTTCCAATCGATTAGAGAGGAAAAAGGCTTGGCTTACTCCATATATTCTGATCAAATTAATTATAGTGATTGCGGATTACTTACAATTTATGCTGGAGCAAGACCTAGTAATATGGCTGAGGTAATTGAACTTATTCGGCAAAATATTGCTGAATTAAAGGCAGAAGGAATTACCCCTCGTGAACTTACTAAAGCTAAAGAACAATTAAAAGGTAGTTTGTTACTCGGACTTGAAAGTTCAAGTAGTCGTATGTCTAGAATTGGTAGAATGGAAATTACATTGGGTAAACATATACCTCTTGATGAAGTTGTTGCTAATATTGAAAAGGTTTCACTAGAAGATTTAAAGCAGATAACCCAGCAATTATTTAATCCAGAAACATTATGCTTTACAGCCTTAGGACCAGTAACTGAGGAGGTAGTGAATGAGATTAAGAGGTTTTGAAATAATTTCAAGCTATAAAAATACTGATGTATCACTGCCAATACGAAAAACACAGTATAGTGCAGGTTATGATATCTCAGCTGCTGAGGATGCCATATTACTACCAGCTACTGTCACTACCATTGCTACTGGCTTAAAAGCATATATGGGCAATGACGAATATCTTGGTATCCACATACGCTCCGGTTTATCAATCAAAAACAACTTAAGTTTAATCAACGGACAAGGCATTATTGATGCTGACTACTATAATAATGCTGACAATGAAGGACATATACTAATTTGTGTTTTTAATTATAATACGCGAAACATATTCATTAGCAAAGGCACACGTATTGCACAAGGAATTTTTTATAAGTATTTAGTCGCTGATGCGGATGAAAATAATTTATTCATAACCAGAACTGGAGGATTTGGTAGTACTGGTGAGTGAACTTTCTTGGCTAAAACTAAATAAATTTTAACATATATTTGACAGTCCTACATATTAATAACTATATAGAAGCATTATGGAGGGGTATCATGTATGCCTGGATAGTACTATTGCTGGTACTTATCATCCTGGCTTTGTCAGTATGGCAACGCATAAAAAACTTCCGTAAAACAGTAGATGAAAATAAAATAACAGCTTCACCAGTATCATTAGCGCTTCAAGAACTGGTAGCGATATCCGGAAGTATCTATTTATCCTTAATTATGTTAGTGTCTTTCTTAAAGTTAAATATCCCTGAGACAATTATGTTTTTTGAATTTTCAATAGATCCTTTAGCTTTGTTATCGATTAGCCTAGCGATCATTCAGCCTTTATTTTTATTTTTTTTTGACGCAATCAAAAAAATATTATGAGGTGAATACAATGCGGTTAAGCCATTTATCAGGTAAAGAGATTATCAATTTAAGTGATGGATCCCGTTTAGGAATCATTGATGAATGTGAACTTACTTTTGACAGTAAATCTGGATGTATAAATACAATACTAGTGCCTAATAAAAATGGTTTAATGAGTTTTTTTAGTGAAAATCGAGCTATTACTATACCATGGCAGGCAATAAAACGTATTGGTGATGAAGTCATTATTGTAGAGTTAAATAATGATTATGACCGTTATACTAATTTGCATCGTGGCCGCCAGGAAAGTACATATTAACAATTGTTATGGATAAACTAATATTAACTTGCATGATATGCATTTTAATGTTAGGAGGTTTTATAAACATGACGAATAATAATATGAATCAAGCTTCAAGTAAGTCTAGTACAAACCCACTGGTGGACAGTTATAAAGCAGCAAGTTCTAACACGATGCAAACACCAATACCAGCACAAACACAAGCTAAAGCTAAAGCACCAGCACCAGGAGCAAATATCAATACTAAGAATGCACAAAAAGCTAGCCAAACCATTATTGGTGTTTTTGAATCTAGATCTAATGCTGAAAGTGCTGTAGATTCCCTGCGTCAACAAGGTTTTACTAATGAAGAAATTAATATTATTTCTAAAAAGCCTCAGGGACAAGATGTAAATTATGATGATGATATTGCTGATGGAACATTAACAGGTGGTACTATTGGCGGAATCGGCGGTTTGCTTCTAGGAACAGGTTTTTTAGCAATTCCTGGTGTCGCACCCGTTGTAGCCCTCGCTGGTGGCCCTATTGCCGCCGCAATAGGGGGCGCAATAGCTGGTGGTATAACTGGTGGACTGATTGATTGGGGTATTCCTGCTGAAGAAAGCCAGCACTATGAAGAAGAAGTAACACAAGGTAGCATTCTTGCCATCATTCGCACTGATTCTGGAAAAGTTAATTCAGTAGCACAGATACTAAGGCGTAATGGTGCCAAAGAAGTGAAAAGTCACAGTAAATAATTGTGCTTTTTCATTAAAAGTGTTGACACTAATATAACCATTATTATACACTATAGATAATTTAATATACTTCATCCTGCGCAGGATGAAATAGAGGTGCAGGCAACAAAAGTACTTTCAGGGAGAGTGGTGTCAATAATCTGGAAGAAAAGGGTTGGCTGCCGAAGCATAAAAGATACCAAATCTTTTATGTTGGTCTTTCACTAAATAAGTGTAAGACTGTCACTAAAAGTAATCTTTTAGTGGAGTGCTATCTCATCTAAGGCATGGTAAATCTATACATGTTGTTTTACCATTTCCTTAGATCTGTCTAACCTATCATAGACAGCCGGTGAGAATTACACTCATCGGCTATTATTTTTGCCCGATAGGTGGCAGTCTTTACTTGAACTGAATATATTACTAATATTAGGAGGTGTGTACCATGATTAGAGTAATCGTGTGTGGATCTTATGGGAAAATGGGCCGGGAAGTATTGAAAGCCATACATAACGATACACAGTTAAGTATCGTTGGAGCTGTAGATCATAAATCTGATTTTATCGACATTGGTGATTTAATCGGTGCAGGAAAAACGGGAATCATTGTTGGTAATGATTTGCAAACAGTAATTAACGAAACAAAGCCGCAAGTGATGGTTGACTTTACTAGACCCGAAGTCGTTATGAATAATATTCGTATTGCAATGAAAAATGGCGTATGCCCGGTTGTTGGTACAACTGGCTTGTCGGATAAAGATCGGGATGAAATTAGTGATTCATGTACACAAACCAAAGTAAATGCATTGATCGCACCAAATTTCTCCATTGGTGCAATCTTAATGATGAAATTATCACAAGAGGCTGCTAAATATTTCCCCCATGTAGAAATCATCGAATTGCATCATGACCAAAAGTTAGATGCCCCATCAGGCACCGCCCTACTCACCGCTGAACTTATCGCTAAAGATCGTGGTTATTTACAACAAGGGAATCCTGCTGAGGTGGAAAAAATTCCTGGTGCTCGTGGTAGTGATTTCTCAGGTATTAGAATACATAGTGTGCGTTTGCCTGGCTATGTGGCTCATCAAGAAGTTATTTTTGGTGGACTTGGCCAAACGTTAACAATTCGTCATGACTCTATATCCCGGGAATCATTTATGCCAGGTGTTGTTTTGGCGTGTAAACATGTGTTATCAGCAAATGGCTTAATCTATGGCCTTGAAGAACTTTTAAATAAATAGAGTCTTATTAATAAAAATTATTATTGGAAGAGGGATATATATGAAAAAATATAATGTGGCAATACTTGGGGCTACTGGCGCCGTAGGACAAGAATTTTTAGAGTTAATTAAAGAACGTAACTTTCCTTTTGACACCTTGAGGCTACTTGCTTCTAGTCGTTCAGCTGGTAGGGTCATTAGGTTTATGGGGAAGGACTATACCGTTGAAGAAACCACAGATGACTCTTTCAAAAATATAGATATTGCCTTATTTGCCGGTGGATCTGCGAGTACAAAATTTGCGCCTGCTGCCGTAAGGTCTGGTGCCATTGTAATTGATAATTCCAGTGCATTTAGAATGGATCCTGAAGTACCGCTCATCGTCCCAGAAGTAAATCCTGAAGATCTCAAAAAGCATAAGGGTATTATTGCTAATCCTAATTGTTCAACTATTATTATGGCGATGGCTCTAAAACCATTGTATAATCATGCGAAAATTAAGCGTATTGTTGTTTCAACATATCAGGCAGTATCAGGGGCAGGCCGAGAGGCTATTGATGAACTTAACAATCAAGTGCAGGCTATTGTTGAAAATAAGCCGGTCGAAGCAACTATTTTGCCAAGTGCTAGTCTGCCTAAGCATTATCAAATTGCCTTTAATGTGATTCCTCAAATTGATGCATTTATGGAGGATGGTTACACGAAAGAAGAAATGAAAATGGTGGATGAAACACATAAAATATTTAATGATTATACGATTGGAATTTCAGCAACTACAATAAGAGTACCTGTATATCGTAGTCATTCAGAATCAATCAATCTTGAATTTGACCAAGCAATCTCAGTTGCTCAGGCAAAAGAGTTGCTCGCAGCTTTTCCAGGGGTCATTGTACAAGATAATCCGAGTCAACAGTTATATCCTATGCCACTGCTTACTTCTAACCAAAATGAAGTCTTTGTCGGTCGTATTAGAAAAGATGAGTCGGTAGCCCATGGTCTCAATTTGTGGGTAGTTGGTGATCAAATTCGCAAAGGTGCGGCACTTAATGCTCTGCAAATTGCCGAGTATATGATTGAACATAACTTAATTTGAGGTGTAAATAATGGGGATCATTGTACAGAAATTTGGTGGTACTTCCGTTGCAACCCCTGGAGCTCGAAAGCTTGTGGTCAAAAAAATACAAGTTGCATGTGAAAATGGTTTTAGTCCTGTTGTTGTTGTATCAGCTATGGGACGAAAAGGAGAATGTTACGCCACTGATACATTTATTGACCTGGCGCGGTCGACTTATAAAAACATTGCCAATCGTGAACTTGATCAAATTTTATACTGTGGCGAAATGATTTCGGCTGTTATTATGGCTGGAACACTACAAGCTGCTGGATTTGATGCCGTTATGCTTACTGGCGGTCAAGCAGGTATTATAACTGATAATAGTTTTAATAATGCTCGCATTTTAAAAGTTGATCCTACTCGATTGCTACGTTTGCTAAAAATGGGCAAAATTCCTGTAGTATGCGGGTTTCAAGGCGTAAGTGCTGATGATGAGTTTACTACCCTCGGACGTGGCGGCAGTGATACTACGGCAGCTGCTTTAGGAGTAGCTCTCAATGCGGAAATGATAGAAATTTATACAGATGTGGATGGAATTATGACAGCAGACCCACGAATCGTAACGAATGCCAAAATCCTAGATTGCATTAGTTACGGCGAGGTTTGTCAATTAGCCCATCAAGGTGCGAAGGTTATTCATCCCCGGGCCGTAGAAATTGCAATGCAAAAAAATATTCCGATGCTTGTAAAATCAACATTTTCCAATGCACCTGGCACATTGATCACTACTATTATCCAAGATGATAATGAAGAAACAGGCGTTAATGATCGTATCGCGACGGGTGTAACCTTTATCAACAACATTGCCCAAATTAAAATTAGTTTGCACGATTTAACTAGCAATACTGCAAGTTTTAATATATTTAAATCAATGTCTGATAATGGAATAAGTATCGATTTAATTAATGTTCATCCTGGACAAATCATGTTTACTGTTGCAGAAGACCTTGCCGAAAAAGCAACAATGAAACTTCAAGAGCTCGGTTGCGATGTACAAACAACACTTGGTTGTGCCAAGGTTTCTGTTGTCGGCGGCGGAATAAATGGTGTCCCTGGCGTTATGGCAAATTTTGTAGAAGCATTAGCACTTAATCAGATTCCAATACTACAAACAGTAGATTCACATACATCTATTTCAGTTTTAATTAAAACATCTTTTTTACACTCGGCCGTTACAGCACTTCATGAAAAATTTAATTTATCTTGTTAAGTAAGGAGAGAAGATTTATGAAGAATTTCGGACGGATTTTAACCGCTATGGTAACCCCGTTTCATGATGATCTGAGTGTAAACTATGGTGCGGCAGCAGAGCTAGCAAAATATTTAATAGCCAATGGTTCAGATGGTTTAGTAGTAACTGGTAGCACCGGTGAAGCAGCTACACTGAGCAATGAAGAAAAACTGGGGCTATATAGCACTGTACTTGATGCTGTCGGCGATAAAGCTACAGTGATTGCAGGAACTGGTTCTAACGACACACGAGCGTCAATCGAACTAACACAAGCGGCCGAAAAACTTGGTGTCCATGGTGCCATGCTAGTGGGTCCATATTACAATAAACCGCCACAAGAAGGATTTTATCAGCATTTCAAAGCCATTGCAGAAGCGACTGACTTACCATTAATTATATACAATGTTCCTGGACGTACTGCCTCTAATATACTACCTGCAACAGTCGCGAGGCTCGCAGAAATCAAGAATATCGTTGCTATCAAAGAAGCAAGTGGGAATCTTGAGCAGATTTCAGAAATTATTCGTACAACTCCAAATGACTTTATATTATATAGTGGTGATGACAGTCTCACATTACCTGTCTTGGCTGTTGGTGGGGTTGGCGTTATAAGCGTAGCAGCCCATATCGTCGGCAACTCCATGCAAGAAATGATTACTGCTTTTTTTAATAATGATATAACCAAAGCACAGGCCATTCAATCAAAGTTATTACCCTTCTTTAAAATGATGTTTCTCACAACCAATCCCATACCTGTAAAAACAGCTGTTACTCTTATTGGACTCAATGGTGGACCAGTGAGATTGCCGTTAATACCTCCTACCAAAAGTGAATTTGAGCAACTGAAAAACATTATGCATAAAATGAATATTCTTTAGAGTTCAAAGCCCCATTCTAATAATAGAGGATGGGGCTTTGTATTGATCAATGGAATTTACATATAATATGAGCAACAGCAACTTCATATGTTGCAAATCTACTTTAACATAAGATATAATTAGAGCAAGTGAATGAACGGTACGAGCAAAATAGTTGGAGGTGTAATTTTTTTGGCACAAATACAACAAAAAATTCAAATTATTCCCTTAGGTGGCATGGGGGAAATCGGCAAGAACATGACGGTGATTCGTTTTGACGACGATATTATTGTGATTGATTCTGGCCTCATGTTTCCTGAGGATGATATGCTTGGCATTGATTTAGTGATTCCTGATATATCTTATCTGATGGATAATCGTGATTTAGTCAGAGCTATAGTGCTTACACACGGTCATGAAGATCATATAGGTGCATTGCCTTATGTTCTAAAACAGCTCAATGTACCTGTGTATGGCACTCGATTAACCCTGGGTATTCTCGAGGGCAAACTAAAAGAAAGCAATATACCAACAACCAATCTAATCCCAGTAAACGCAGGCGATGAAGTTGAAATTGGTCCTTTTGCAGTAGGTTTTATTCATGTTAGTCATAGTATTGCAGATGCTGTAGCCCTTGCTATTAAAACACCAATTGGCATTATTGTGCATACAGGTGATTTCAAATTTGATCAAACACCTGTAGATGGTAAAGTTACAGATTTTCATAAATTAGCGCAGCTTGGTGATCAAGGTGTATTGGTTCTTCTGGCTGACAGTACTAATGCTGAGCATGCGGGTTATACGATGAGTGAAAAGTCGGTTGGCGTAACGTTTGACGAAGCATTTAACAATGCCAGTGGACGAGTTATCATTGCCAGCTTCTCTTCAAATATACACCGTGTGCAACAAGCTATTGATACTGCCTGTAAATATAAACGTAAAGTAGCCGTTTTAGGGCGTAGTATGATTAACGTGGTTACTATTGCATCAGAACTTGGTTATCTTACTGTACCTGAAGGTGTATTAATTGATATTGATGAGATAAAAAACTATCCGCCATCAGGTATTGTGATCGTGACTACTGGTAGTCAAGGTGAGCCCATGTCTGCATTGACTAGAATGGCTATGTCTGATCATCGTAAAGTTGATATTACCCCTAGTGATACGATCATTATTTCAGCTACACCTATTCCTGGCAATGAAAAATTGGTATCTCGTACTATTGATTATTTACTACGCCAGGGGGCAGAAGTAATTTATGAAAAAGCTTCTGGTATTCATGTCTCAGGACATGCAAGTCAAGAAGAATTAAAACTGATGCATAATCTTATTCGTCCTAAATTTTTCATTCCCATACATGGGGAATTCCGCCATTTAGTAAAACATGCTAAGCTTGCCCAAGAGCTTGGTATGCCTAAGGAACACATATTTATAGCTGAAAATGGGCTAGTACTAGAATTTACTCCTGAAAAGGGCAGTGTTGCTGGGAAAGTCACAGCAGGCATTGTGCTAGTCGATGGTTTAGGCGTTGGTGATGTTGGGAACATTGTACTAAGAGATCGTCGTCAACTTTCACAAGAGGGTATTTTAATTGTCGTTATGACCATGGATAAACAAAGTGGCTGCGTTTTAGATGGTCCTGATATTGTATCCCGAGGGTTTGTGTATGTAAGGGAATCAGAGCAATTAATGGATGAAGCTAAAGACAAAGTAAGACAAACTTTAGAAAAATGTGAACTCAATAATATTACCGAGTGGGCTACGATAAAATCCAGTGTACGTGACACATTAGGTAAATATCTGTATGAAAAAACACGTCGTCGACCAATGATATTACCAATCATTATGGAAGTATAAGAGCAGACTATGCCTGCTTTTCAGTAAAACTTGGTTTCTGCCTAAGTCTATGGACTGAGGGCAAACCAAGTTTTCTTTATTAAAACAGTATGAAAGCTTATACATTGTCAATACTATACATGATAGACTAACATACTGGAGGTAACTATTATGCTGATCAATGATAATCCAATTGTAGAGCCACCTGGAACTAATCCAGAAAAGCCCAAACAACCGCTGCCACAGGTCGAACATTCGAAGCGAATGGTAAGGGCTAAAAAAGTTGATACAGTAGATAATATCCAAGAGCTAGGTGCTACTGAAATACCTACAGCTAAAACCAATATCCATGTGATGACAATTATTGGGCAAGTTGAAGGGCATATGGTACTGCCCCCCCAAAATAAAACAACTAAATATGAACATGTAATGCCTCAATTAGTGGCAATTGAACAAAATCCAGATATTGAAGGATTGTTATTACTCCTAAATACTGTGGGTGGTGATGTAGAGGCTGGCCTAGCAATTGCCGAAATGATTGCCAGTATGTCTAAACCATCTGTTTCAATTGTACTTGGCGGAGGACATAGTATTGGTGTACCGATAGCTGTATCTGCAACCTATTCATTTATTGTCGAAAGCGCCACGATGACGATTCATCCGATAAGGCTTACAGGCCTTGTGATTGGTGCACCTAGTTCTTTTGACTATTTAGAAAAAATGCAAGACAGAGTTAATAAATTTGTAGCTGATCATTCTAGTATCTCTGAAAGCAAATGGAAAGAACTGCTGTTTAAAATGGGGGAACTATCACGGGACATCGGTACATCACTTTCAGGCAAAGATGCTGTACGCTTTGGATTAATTAACGAAATGGGAGGCCTGTCCCAAGCGCAAAATAAATTAAATGAATTAATTAAAGCTAGCAAGCAAACTAAGGGGTTGAAGCAATGATTCTCTGGAGTATAGTACCAGACGAGATCGTGTTAGGCAATGTAGCCCCTCCACCTGCTTATGAAGAAATAGAGTGCAGTGGTATGAAGTGTTTAGTAGAGAAAACCGGTCCAACTCAATGTAGGGTTATTAGACTGCTGACAACTGATCCAAGTGATTACTTACGTACTGATTTGCAACCAGGTACCATATTAACATATGAGCCAATATTAAAAGCTTTATCCTAACTATTTTAAATAAGACCGGTACAAGCTATTTTACAAACTTGACGGTCTTTTCTTTTTAAGATAAGATGGACGGCCGAGGATTAATTCCAATATTATAGAATTTATAATACTTTTTAATGTCGAAATACAGGATTTTAGCTTAATATGTAGAATAAACGATAAATGTATTAATATATAATTTTATTGGCAATAATTATATATATATTCTAGAATGATATAGTGCTAGAAACATTAACCGAATCATAATATTGTTATGCTGCTACTATTAATGAATGAACATTGCACAAAAAAATGATTACTTAGAAGAGCTAAGGAGGTAACTTTATGCAAACTGTAGGTGAATTATTACGTGACCAACGAGAAAAAAAAGGTTTATCAATAAAGGAAATAGAAAATGCTATCAGTATAAGAACTTTATATATAAATGCGATTGAAGAAGGTAATTATAGTCTAGTGCCAGGTGAAGTATATTTAAAGGGCTTTATCCGCAATTATGCTAACTATCTGGAGCTTAATGGGCAGGAAATCGTTGATTTATACCGCCAATCGCAAAAACCGATTTCTGAAGTAACCCCAATTGTAGCTCCAGATAACATTGAAACCACAATGAAAAAATTAGAAAAGCCAACTAAATATGACAATAGTCCTAGCAGATGGCTAATGATTAGCCTTCTTTCTGTATGTGTGGCCGGATCAACATGGTGGCTATTATCATCCAGTCCAACACCAACTACAGAACCACAAGCAAACCAACAAATACAAGCCAATTCAGCTACCCCGAGTCAACCTTTGCCAGCCCAATCTGATATTCCAACTACACCTGCTCAAACGCAGCCCGTAGTCATTACGGCAAAATATACAGAACCATGCTGGACATCAGTGTCTGCAGATGGCAAAAATATTTATGAAGGTACTCCACAAATTGGCGATACTATCACTTGGGAGGCTCAAAAAAATATTGCTATCACAGCTGGTAATGCAGGTGGCATTGACATAATCTCTAATGGACAATCTATAGGTAAATTGGGAGTAAATGGTGAAGTTATCGTTAAAACTTTTGTAGCTAAACAATAAAAACTTGGTATAATCCAAGTTTTATTTAGGAGAAAAAAATTTATGAACAATGATTTTTTACCAATGTGTAAAGAAGATATGGCTCAGCGTGGCTTTGATCGATTAGATTTTTTGTTTGTTAGCGGTGATGCTTATGTTGATCATCCTAGCTTCGGACCAGCTATTATTGGTCGCTTGCTAGAAAAATATGGCTATCGCGTGGGCATTATTGCTCAGCCTGATTGGCGCTCAACACTTGATTTTAAGAAAATGGGTAAACCCCGGTTAGGCGTATTAGTATCAGCTGGCAATCTTGATTCCATGTTAAATAAATTTACGGCTGCCAAAAAATACCGTAGCAATGATAATTATTCACCAGGAGGCAAAGCAGGCTGCCGACCAGATCGAGCTACCATTGTCTACTGTAATCGCATTCGCGAAGTTTGGAAAAATGTACCGCTTATCATTGGTGGTATTGAAGCAAGCCTCAGACGTTTTGCTCATTATGATTACTGGTCAAACTCTGTACGCCGCTCGATATTGATTGACAGTAGGGCTGATCTGCTAATCTATGGTATGGGAGAAAAGCAAATAAAAGAAATTGCCGATCAGTTAAATCAAGGTATTGCTGTAGCTGATATCCGCAACGTGCAAGGCACTTGTTATAAAACTGACTCGATTGAACATCTTTGGGATTATATAGAAGCGCCGAGCTATGATGCTGTCATGGGAGATAAAAAAGCTTTTACTAAGGCTTTTAATATTCAATACCAAGAACAAGATCCCATTCGCGGCAAAACCATTGTACAGAATCATGGCGAATTTTCTGTAGTACAAAACCCACCGGCGATGCCACTGACTACCTTGGAAATGGATGAAATTTATGATCTTCCTTATCAGCGGACTTATCACCCTACATATGAAAAAGCTGGTGGTGTACCCGCGATTCAAGAAGTACAATTCAGTTTAGTCAGCCATCGTGGCTGTTTTGGCGAATGTGCATTTTGCGCTATTGTTTCTCATCAAGGTCGTATGATTCAAAGTCGAAGCCCGGAATCAATCATAGATGAGGCAAAAAAAATTATTAAAATGCCTGATTTTAAAGGCTATATACATGACGTTGGAGGGCCAACAGCCAATTTTCGGATACGATCATGTGAGCATCAAACTCAGCGTGGTACCTGCAGGGGACGTCAATGTTTAGGAGCCAATCCATGTAAAGAATTAGCTCCTAGTCATAGTGATTATTTAACACTATTACGAACATTGCGTGCACTACCTGGCGTGAAAAAAGTTTTTATTCGCTCAGGATTACGCTATGATTATTTGATGGCTGATAAAAATAATGAAGAATTTTTACGAGAATTGTGCGAGCATCATGTGAGTGGTCAGCTTAAAGTTGCCCCAGAACACATTTCTCCACAAGTTACTAATTTAATGGGTAAATCAGGTAAGAATGTATTTTTAAAATTTAGCAAGGCTTTTAAGAGGGTCAATGAGACTCTAAATAAAGAACAATATCTAGTTCCATATTTCATGTCCAGCCATCCAGGATCTGGACTTAAAGAGGCCATCGAACTTGCTGAATTTATCAGAGATTTACATTATAGACCTGAGCAAGTACAGGATTTTATTCCGACGCCAGGTAGCTTATCTACTTGTATGTATTATACAGAAATGAATCCTCTTACGGGTGAAAAAGTCTATGTAGCCAAAGATATCCATGAGAAGAAGATGCAACGAGCGTTAATGCAATACCGAGATCCTAAGAACTATCCTTTAGTCTACGAAGCCTTGACGAAAGCTGATCGCCGAGACCTCATTGGTCATGGGCCTAAATGTTTAATTCGTCCACCACAAAGGCCTATTCATAAACCTAGTATATCAGCCAATAAACCGGATCAACCTAAAATAGCTGGTTCTTGTCGGAAAAATGTAAAAAGGCAGACTAGAAAACACTAGAATTAATACATACCTCTATTAATTCTCGGTCATACTAAATAAAATTTCGCACCAGAATGGAGGTACATCATGGAAGATAATAAACCTTACCTACAAGCAACCTTATTATGCGAAGGCATGACAACCGATGAAAATGGACGACATACGATCTATAATGAATTCAGTCAATGCACTATGGGCTATTCACAACCTTTTACTATTCTTACTATTTGGCGTGGAAGAAACAATTCTCTAAATAAATCTTACAACGAAAAAATCGAAATCATCGCGCCAGATGGTAGAATAGTGGCTAATGGGGAAAATGGACCATTTTCCTTAAGTGATACCACCTATCGGCAAGTTAACAGTCTTTTATTGGAAAATATTGATTTTACGAATGACGGAATTTATGAGCTACAAGTAAATTTAATAGATTCTCAAAACGCTATCGTTAAACGTCATTGTGAATTTATAACAGTGATATAAACACAGGCCACGTTGTCTTTTCCAAGTAAAGGCAATTAAAACCACCGTCGGCTCTGAAACTTGGCGCAAGCCAAGTTTTCTTTATGTTTACAAAAAAAATACTTGCATAGTCCGTAAATATGTTATATAGTGTTGTTGGTCTAATTGATAATGGAGGTAGAGTATGCGTCGTTATCAGCCACTTTTATTAATAGCATTCTTTTTAGTAGTGACAATAATTACTGGTAGTACTTATTTGTCTAGCTATGCAGGTAGACAAAATCCAGAAAATATTAAAAGTATTATTGTTTATACAACGTTACCAATAGAGCCATTATCAGTACTCGCACAAGAATACGAAAAGACTCAAAATGTACGTATAAATCTTGTACCTCTATCAGAACAAGATTTATTAACACGTATTACCCTAAAAAACATTGAACCTAGTGCTGATATCATTATTGCCAATCAAGCCGTATTAGAAAAAGTAAGCAAAAGTAATGCCTTACTACCATATACTTCTGAACAAACAGACATTATACCTGAACGTTTTAAAGATGAAAAAAATTCTTGGACAGGTCTGTGGTATGACCCAATTGTCTTTGCAGCTAATCAGGATTTTCTTAAGAACATCCCTAAAGTGCCTAGCAAATGGAATGATATCACGCAAGATAGTAAGTATCGAGTATGCCTAACTGATTTTTTGGCGGCAGAAGCCTCTGCAAATTTACTCTATACGCTAATCGCTGTTCATGGAGAAACACAAACCTTTGCCTATTTGAACAAAATTCATGGGCAAATTGTGCAATATCCTAAATTTTTAGCTACCCCTGTCCGTATGGTTGGAATGGGTGAAGCTGATATCGCCATCGCTACACAAAGCGAAACCTTGCGTTATATTCATAATAATTTTCCGATAAAAATAATTTATCCTGAAGATGGAACGGCCTTTTTAGTAACAGGTGCAGGATTACTTATAGGTACTGAGCAAGAAACTACCGCTAAGCAATTTATTGATTGGCTACTACAAGACACCGCCCACAATATCTTGATACACAATAATTTTTATTTTATTCCCACTAATCCAGAAACCCTTAGCTTTAAACAATATGCCACAAAAAATATAAAACTCTGGGAAAGCAAAGAAAATTTTACAACTGAGCAGAAAAATCAGTTGCTTGATAAATGGGTAAAAACAGTACGGTTCGCTATAAAATAAGCAAACTATAGGAGGACAATCTATGTTAAAAGCCGGGTTTATAAGCCTGGGATGTGCTAAAAATCTTGTAGATACTGAAGTCATGCTAGGATTATTAGCCGCCAATCATATTACAATAACTGAAGATCCCCAGGAAGCCGATATTCTAATTATCAATACATGTAGTTTTATTGATTCCGCCAAAGAAGAATCAATTTCAACCATTCTGCAAATGGCTGAATATAAAAAAAGTGGTAAATGTCAGTGTCTAATTGTAGCTGGCTGTCTTGGTCAACGCTACCAGCAAGACTTGCTAAATGAATTGCCTGAAGTAGATGCCATCGTTGGTACCGGAGCCTGGCATCGCATTATTGAGGCAATTAATAAAACTATTGTTGATAAAACCCGTGTATTATTTATTGATGAAACAAATACTATCTATGATGAAAATATGCCACGCATTAGTACAACACCTTTCTATAGTGCCTATGTTAAAATTGCCGAAGGGTGCAGTAATTGTTGTTCATACTGCATCATTCCCAAAGTCAGAGGCACTTTTCGCAGCAGGCCTATTGAATCTATCGTTGCGGAAGTCAAGAATCTTGTCGCGAGTGGTGTTAAAGAAATTAATCTTATTGCCCAAGATACTACTAGCTATGGTCGTGATTTATATAGTTCACCTAAATTGACAGGCCTTCTAAAAGAATTAGTCAAAATTGATGGACTTATGTGGATTAGATTACTCTATTGTTATCCTAAATATTTTTCTGATGAACTGATTGAACTGATTGCCAGTGAACCTAAAATTTGCAAATATATTGATCTACCCCTGCAACATGCTCATAATGATATTTTAAAAGCTATGCTTCGCCAAGACGGGCGTAGTGATATTGAAACTCTTTTGGACAAGCTACGGGCTAAAATTCCTGGCATAACCATTCGTACATCTTTCATTGTTGGCTTTCCTGGGGAAACGGAAGCTCATTTTGAAGATCTAAAACAATTTGTAACTCAGCAACAATTTGACAGGGTGGGAGTCTTTACATATTCAAAAGAAGAAGATACCGTAGCAAGCAATCTGCCTAATCAAATTGAAGATGAGGTTAAACAAGAACGTTATCATAATCTAATGTCTTTGCAATGCCAAATATCTGAGCGTCTTAATCAACAATTAGAAGGAACAATACTGGATGTATTAATTGAGCAAATTAGTACTGATCAAGATACGACGATAGTCTCAGGTCGTTCTTACCGTGAAGCACCTGAAGTGGATGGGCAAATCTATATTGAAAAAGGCGCTGATTGTAAGCCTGGAGATGTAATTAAGGCGAAAGTCGTGCAAGGCTTTACTTATGATGTGGTCGCGGAAAAAATATCTACTTAAGACCGTAGCCATTTATTGCCTGTACTTGAAGTTCATCTTTACAATGATTAAGGTGAATTTCAAGTACAGGCAAGCAACTATTGTTTATACTAGATTGCTTTCCTCGTAATAACATAATATCGGTTTCCCAATACATCTTTTTGGGAGTGATTTTCATGATAGTAGAAATAATATCCACAGGAACCGAACTGCTTTTAGGTCAAATAATGAATACCAATACACCTCTTTTATCAGAGAGACTTAATAGTTTAGGCTTTAATGTTTTGTATCACTCAACAGTGGGTGATAATAAGATTCGCATGCAACAAGTATTAAGTAATGCAATGCAGCGGGCTAACATTATAATTACCTCAGGTGGTTTAGGACCAACTCAGGGAGATATTACCAAGGAAGTAACGGCAGAGCTTTTAAATCTCCCATTATTTTTAGATAAAGATAGTGTAAATAGCATTAAAATTATTTTCGACAAAAGACAGTTAGCTATGCCAGAAAATAATTTGCGCCAGGCTATGATACCAGCAGGTGCTATCATTATCAAAAATGAATGTGGTACAGCTCCAGGAATTATTATAGAACATGAAGGCAAAACAATCATCCATTTGCCTGGTCCTCCACATGAATTAGAATGGATGTTTGAACATGCTGTAGTTCCCTATCTAAAGAAGCGTTTTGCCCTGCAGGGTGTTATTATTTCTAAAGTACTACATACATATGGTATCGATGAATCATTGCTTGAAGAAACAATTAAAGATTTTATTATTTCACAGTCTAATCCTACAATTGCATTGTTGGCACGTAAAGGGGAAGTTATTATCCGCCTTACCGCTAAAAGTGATACAGCGATCAACGCCGAGCATTTAATTGCTGGGCTGGAAAAACAACTTCGGCAGCGGATTGCCGACTATATTTGGGGTTTAGATAATGATACTATCGAAGCAAATATTGGCAAAATTTTAACTCAAAAACAGTTAACTATTGCATTAGCCGAATCCTGTACAGGTGGGCTGGTTACCAGTCGCATTACTGATATTTCTGGTAGTTCTAATTACCTTATGGGCTCTATAGTTTGTTATACTAATAAAATTAAAACTGATATTATTGGTATACCGCCGCAAATTATTATGGACCATGGAGCTGTAAGCCACCAAACAGCATCACTTCTGGCAACTAATATTCGTCAGAAATTTAATGCTACGATTGGGATGGGAATTACCGGCATAGCTGGTCCAAATGGCGCGACTCCAACAAAACCTGTTGGTACGGTATTTATTGCAATTGATGGCCCGCTTGGTATACAGTGTAAAGAATACACATTTAATGGTCAGCGTACTGATATTAAATATCGTATATCACAAGCCGCTTTACATATGCTAAGGCAGTATACATTATCGTTATAATATAATAACTTAATAAAAATTAGGAGGCTATCTACATTGAGCGATACAAAGATTGATACAAAGAGCGATACAAATTTATTTGGTACTATTCCTTTAAGCAGAAAACTAATCCAAGCCGTTACGGAAATGGGTTTTGAAGAACCATCACCTATTCAAAGCCAGACAATTCCTTTGGTGCTCGAGGGTCGTGATGTTATTGGTCAAGCACAAACAGGTACAGGTAAAACTGCAGCGTTTGGCATCCCTGCCATTGAGCGTCTTACAGAAGGCCGTCACATACAAGTTTTAGTACTGACTCCAACCCGTGAGCTTGCTATTCAAGTATCTGAAGAATTAGCAAAAATCGGTAAATTTAAACGCATTAAAACATTACCAATTTATGGTGGACAACCTATTGACAGACAAATTAAGGCCCTACACATGGGAGTACAAATGGTTATTGGTACTCCAGGTAGACTACTTGATCATATTCGCCGCCGAACAATAAAGCTTGAGGGCGTAAAAATGCTCATTCTTGATGAAGCAGATGAAATGCTAGATATGGGCTTTGTTGAAGATATTGAAACTATTATCCAACAAATTCCTGTAGAAGGACGACAAACACTATTGTTCTCAGCTACTATGCCAGGTCCTATTGCTAATTTGGCTAGAAAATATATGAATAACCCTCAAATGATTGCAGTCAGTAGAGAGCAACTTACAGTTCCTCTTATTGATCAATTCTATTATGAAACTCGTGAAAAATTGGAAGCATTATGCCGAGTACTTGATGTGGAAACCACTGGTAAAATAATCATCTTCTGTCGCACCAAACGAGGCGTAGATGACCTTGTAGCTTCACTACAGGCTAGAGGTTATATGGCTGATGGCCTACATGGTGATTTAAGTCAAGCACAACGTGATCGAGTTATGAAAAAATTCCGTGATGGCAAGCTTGAAATATTAGTAGCTACTGATGTTGCTGCTCGTGGCCTAGATATTGAGGATATTACCCATGTTATCAACTATGATATTCCTCAAGACAATGAGTCTTATGTGCATCGCATTGGACGTACAGGACGTGCTGGTAAATCAGGGGTAGCGATTACCTTTATTAACCCACGTGAATATAGACAACTTAAACTAATTGAGAAACTGACCAAATCACGTATTATACGTAAACAGCTACCATCGGCGGCTGATATTTTAGATCGCCAACGGGAAATTATAAAAAGCCGGTTGGTACAAACTATTGAGCAAGGTAACTTTAATGTATACCAAGAAATTATTGTCGATTTAGCAGCTGATTATGATCCTATAGAGATTGCAGCAGGGGCTTTAAAACTAGCGCAAGAAGGTTTTAAAGAAAAATGCGTTATTGAAGATGATAAGCCTAATTTTGGTAATACTGGTGCCGAGACTGGTATGGTTCGCCTATTTATTAATATTGGTAGAGCACAAAAAATACGTCCTGAAGATATTTTACGCTCCATAGCTGAATCCGCTGATATTCCAGGCAATACTATTGGGGTCATTAATATTTATGAAAATTTCACTTTTGTTGAAATACCTGAAGATGTTGCTGAGCGTGTTGTGTCTACAATGCATAAAAATACGATTAAAGGCTTTAAAATCAATGTTGAGCCTGCTAAGAGCAGATAATAATGTTGGTGCCCTTGTCTATAATCAAAAAGGTTTATATGCTGATTCCACAAAAAACTATATATTAGATAAAAAGAGGGCAATATTGCCCTCTTTTTATAGTTGCTCCTGTAACAAAACAAGGAGATCATTGTCAGGCCTAACCTCTGAATGATTTTCTAGTTTTAAAAAAAATTTACTAATAATGTAAACTAGAGCTATTGACATTACGAACAAATGTTTGTACAATACTAGTAATAAGGGGGATGATTAATCAGTGGAAAAAGTGGAAAAATTACCAAAGTCAGATAAAATGCAAGCGTTAGAAAGTGCCCTGCGTAAAATTGAAAAAGATTTCGGTAAAGGCTCTATTATGAAATTAGGCGATGTAGCTGCTCGAATGAATGTGGAAGTGATCCCAACTGGTGCATTGCCACTGGATATAGCCCTTGGTATTGGTGGTCTACCTAGAGGTAGAATGATCGAAGTATATGGCCCTGAATCATCTGGTAAAACAACAGTATCCCTACATATGATTGCTGAAACCCAAAAATCTGGTGGGCTTGCCGCTTTCATTGATGCTGAACATGCTTTAGACCCTGCATATGCAAAAAATCTTGGTGTTGATATTGATAATTTACTTATTTCTCAGCCTGATAATGGCGAGCAAGCTTTAGAAATTTGCGAGGCTTTAGTACGAAGCAATGCTATTGATATTATTGTTATTGACTCAGTGGCAGCGTTGGTGCCTAAGGCTGAACTTGATGGCGAAATGGGCGATTCTCACGTTGGCCTCCACGCACGACTTATGTCCCAAGCTATGCGTAAATTAACTGGCATTATTAGCAAATCGCGGACGATCGTTGTCTTTATTAACCAAATCCGTGAGAAAGTCGGAGTTATGTTTGGTAATCCAGAAACAACTACTGGCGGACGAGCTTTAAAATTTTATGCATCAGTAAGACTAGAAGTACGCCGGGGTGAAAGTATTAAACAAGGAAATGACATTATCGGCAACCGTACTAAAGTTAAAGTCGTTAAAAATAAGGTTGCCCCACCATTCAAAGTTGCCGAATTTGATATTATGTATGGCGAAGGAATTTCCCATGAAGGTTGTCTAGTCGATATTGGCACCTTATTTGAAGTGATCAATAAAAGCGGTGCCTGGTATTCATATAAAGAAACTCGTCTTGGTCAAGGACGAGAAAATGTTAAAGAGTTTTTTAAACAAAATCCTGATGTAGCGAATGAAATCGACAAGAAAATTCGTGATTTATTATTAGTAACAACAGCTCCAATAGTAGCGACTGAGATTGTAGATGATGTAGAGATTGAATAACCATGAAGATATTTGGAAATTAGCATTGCATATACTTGGGCGGCGCTCCCATAGTGAATATGAATTGCGTCAGAAGTTATATAGTAAAGACTATGCTGCTACTCAGATTGATGATGTTATTAATCGGTTACTTGCATATGACTATGTAAATGACAATAAACTTGCAACTAGTTTATTTGCAAAATATTTGCAAGTTGGCAAGTATAGCTTAAATAATATGATTTGCAAACTAAAACAACGTGGTCTACCAGATGATGTTATTAAAAATGTTACAAACAGTTTTGACTGCGAGGAAGAGTGGACTTCGGCTTTAAAGATCGTTAATAGCCGTTTTAAATCATTCGATGATATTAGCAAAGATAAAATTTATAGATTTTTAGCGACTAGAGGTTTCGGATCAACTACGATTCGCAAAGTTTGTCAACAAATCTATCATGATGAAATGAGTGACTAAACATAATTAAGACTTGGCAAAAGCCGAGTCTTAATTATGTTTAGTCACTCATTTGAGACAAAACTAGAATATATATCGTATATTTTAGTTTTTATTGTAAACAAAACAAGGGACATAAAGGGATAACTTGACACTACTTTGAAAAACATTTACAATTGAATAATACAATTGATTATCCAATTGTATTACTCATTAGTGAAGCTTTCTAAGAAAATCAATTACTGTAGGGGAGTAATTGTGAAAACATTTAAAAGTTGAGTGAAAAGTCTCAGCTTTACCCTTAATATCTAAATAAATTGAAGGAGGTGTATCTATTATATTTGAAATTATTTTAACTGCTATCATTGTTGCTATCGTAAGTTCCATCATCGGCTACTGGATACGTAAAAAAACTGCTGAAGCAAAAATAATCTCAGCTGAAGAAGCTGCGAAAACGATAATAGTTGAAGCAGAACGTTCAAGTGAATCAAAGAAAAAAGAAGCCTTATTTGAGGCTAAAGAGGAAATTCATAAACTTAGAAGTGAATTAGAGCGTGAGATCAAAGAACGTCGCTTAGAACTCCAACGTTTAGAACGGAGATTGTTGCAAAAAGAGGAAAATCTTGACCGAAAAGTTGACTCGCTGGAGAAAAAAGAGGAGATACTCAGTCGTAAAGAGGCTGAAGTAGATAAAAGTCAAGAAAAAATCAATGAGTTATATGCTAAACAACTAACCGAACTAGAACGCTTATCTGGATTAACATCTGAAGAAGCACGAAACTTGCTGCTCGATAATGCTCGAGAAGAAATTAAACATGAAACAGCAATCATGATTAAAGAATTAGAACAACAAGCTAAAGAGGAAGCCGATAAAAAGGCACGCAATATTATTTCCTTAGCTATCCAGCGTTGTGCTGCAGATCATGTTGCCGAAACCACCGTTTCAGTCGTGGCATTACCTAATGACGAAATGAAAGGTCGTATTATCGGACGTGAAGGACGTAATATTAGAACATTAGAAACACTTACTGGTATTGATCTCATTATTGATGACACTCCCGAAGCGGTTATACTTTCTGGTTTTGATCCCGTTCGTCGAGAAGTAGCCCGAATTGCTTTAGAGAAACTAATTGCTGATGGTCGAATTCACCCAGCTCGTATTGAAGAAATGGTTGAAAAAGCCCAAAAAGAAGTCGAGCAAAGAATTAAAGAAGCTGGTGAACAAGCTACTTTTGAGACTGGAGTGCATGGGCTTCATCCCGAAATCATTAAACTTCTTGGTCGTTTAAAATACCGTACTAGCTATGGGCAAAATGTTCTTAAGCATTCTATTGAAGTAGCCCATTTAGCAGGTGTTATGGCTGCTGAACTAGGTGTTGATGTAATGCTTGCTAAAAGGGCTGGTCTTTTACATGACCTTGGTAAAGCTGTTAACCATGAAATGGAAGGCTCTCATGTTGAATTAGGTATGAGTTTAGCCAAAAAATATCGTGAATCACCTGAAGTCGTCAATGCGATTGGGGCTCACCATGGTGACGAAGAGCCAACAACTGTACAAGCAGTGTTAGTTTCTGCTGCTGATGCTGTATCGGCAGCTCGTCCTGGTGCTCGTCGTGAGAGCCTTGAAAGCTACTTAAAAAGATTAACACGATTAGAAGAAATCGCAGAGTCTTTTGAAGGTGTAGAGAAATCATTTGCGATTCAAGCTGGTCGGGAAATTCGCATTATGGTTAAGCCAGATAAAATAGATGATTTACAATCAGTGCGTTTATCACGGGATATTGTTAAGAGAATTGAAAATGATCTAGAATATCCAGGGCAAATAAAAGTAACTGTGATTCGTGAAACACGTTCTGTTGATTATGCTAAATAAGAATTAAAATAAGAATTAAAACGACCTTATATTAAGGTCGTTTTAATTTACTGTAATTAAGGGATGGTGATCTTCTTGCCGAAACATGAACCAACTAATGAAGAAATTTCTGATGGTGTCAATTTATTAATCTCTATTTTAATAAGTTATCCTGAAATAGGTACTGTGAGCTTCGATCCACAATATAATCAACTGAAATTAAAGTTTATGTTATCTGCCATACCATCTCCAGATGAATTTTCCAATATTAAACACTTATTAATAGATAGTATTGCTGTGTATAATATGTTAGAAGGGTTACCTTTAAAGACTTCTGAAATACAATTAGATACTCATGATCAAGTCGCTATGTTAAGTATTGTTAGAGATGTACATACTCTATCTAAAAATGAAATTACCTTGATCATTACTTTATTGAGGGAGAAATTAAAAAAATACTTAATTATGGACTCTGTTGTTTCACTGTCACAAGAAGATTTGCTGTCACAAGAAGATTTAATTGAAACCATGTTAGAAAATATGAAAAACCATAGTCTCATGCATGGGCTAATCGGTATTCGTGAAAATAGTAGAGTCTTAGTATTTAATAAATAATTGATACGATACTCTTTAATATATTTTTTCTCATGGAGGATTGACGGATGAACATAATGATGATTGGTGATATTTGTGGTCGGCCTGGTAGGCATACAGCAGCTCATTTTATCCCTATTTTAAAACAGGAATATAATCTTGATTTAATTATTGCTAATGGTGAAAATTCGGCCGGTGGAGTCGGTATCACCGCTAAAGTACTTGATGAACTACTATTCATGGGTATTGATATTATTACAACAGGCAATCATGTCTGGGATAAAAAAGAAATTTTTAATTTTATTGATAGTGGGAAGCCTTTAATTCGCCCAGCAAATTATCCGCCTGGCACACCAGGTAACGGATACCATATAGTCGTAGTCCAAAACCGTAGAGTTGGTATTATTAATCTCTTGGGCCGCACTTTTATGCCCCCAATTGACTGTCCATTTCGTACTATCAATCAGATCATTTCTGAGCTTCAGAATTTATGTGAAATAATCATCATCGATTTTCATGCTGAAGCGACTTCTGAAAAATTAGCTTTAGGTTGGTATTTAGATGGAAAAGTGTCATGCATCGCTGGAACACACACTCATATTCAAACTGCTGATGAACGCATTTTTCCACAAGGAACTGCTTATATTTCTGATCTTGGTATGGTTGGCCCTTGGAATTCTATACTAGGTGTAGATAAGGAAGCTGTAATAACAAAATTTTTAACAGGATTACCAGTTAAATTTAATGTGGCAGCTGATGATGATACAATATTTTGTGCGATCATCATTGAAATTGATGATCATTCAAGTAAAGCGAATCGTATCATACGCATACAAAAACATTTAAGGCATCCTCAAGAAAAATGAATTTATCAATACTTTCACTTTTTTTATTAATATAAAAGGAATTTTTTGGATAGATACCGAATACTGATACACTAAGGACTTTATTTAATTGCTTTTCTAAGTTAAAGGAGGGTATTCAAAAACATGGAAGTCTTGAAAGTATCAGCAAAATCTAACCCTAATTCTGTAGCAGGTGCTTTGGCAGGAGTGCTAAGAGAACGAGGCGGCGCAGAAATGCAAGCTATCGGGGCAGGGGCGCTTAACCAAGCAGTAAAGGCAGTAGCGATTGCAAGAGGATTTGTAGCGCCACATGGTGTTGATCTTATTTGCATCCCTGCCTTTACAGATGTTTTGATTGATGGTGAAGAACGAACAGCCATGAAGTTAATAGTTCAACCACGTTAAATAATTAAAACCTGTTCATCAGAACAGGTTTTAATTATTTAATTTATGATACACTAAGATAAAGAAAGCATTAAGGAGTGGAACTATGCAAATAAAAGTAATAACGACCCCAATCACGAAGGTACCATGTAATACCTTACTTATTAATTTATTTGAAGAAAGTACAATACTGGGAACAGTTATCGGCTTTTTTGATAAAGCCTTATGTGGCCACATTAGTACACTTATTTCGCAGCAACCTGATTGCACAAAATATGGTGAAATCAACATGATTCATACCTGGGACGCGATCATTCCTAAACATATTATGATACTAGGAATGGGCAAAAAAGCAGAGCTAACTATTGACAAAATCCGTGCATTATCAGCACTAGCAATGCGTGAGGCACAGAAACGTCATGCCAAATCAGTAGCTACTATAATCACCGATGTGCTTACTGAAAAATATGATCTCCAAATAGTTGCTCAGGCGATAGTCGAGGGTGCTATTTTAGGTACATATCAATTTAATTACTATAAAACCAGCCAACCAACTTTTGATATGATTGAAGAATTTATGATTGTTGAAAATAAGGCTGAAAAAAAAGCTATTATAATACGAGGTAGCCAACGGGGCGAAATTATTGGTGAAAGTGTTAATCTAGCCCGTGACCTCGTCAACCATCCAGCAATATATATGACGCCAACCCAAATGGCTGTACAGGCACAACTCATTGCTAAGCAAAATAATCTTGAAATCCGAGTACTGAGCAAGGCCGATATGGAAAAAGAAAGTATGCATGCCTTGCTAGCTGTCGCGAAGGGTAGCTCTGAGCCGCCTAAAATGATTGTACTAAAATATATTGGTGATGCTAGTAATCAGCATTTCACAGCATTTGTGGGTAAAGGCGTTACTTTTGACAGTGGTGGTATCTCCATTAAGCCAAGTTTAAATATGGGTGAAATGAAAAGTGATATGGCTGGTGGTGCTGCAGTCCTTGGCACCATGCTTGGGATTGGAAAATTAAAACCAAAGATTAATATTCTAGGCATTATTCCTTGTACTGAAAACATGCCCTCAGGTCATGCTTATAAGCCAGGTGATGTCATTTCTTCCATGAGTGGTAAAACCATTGAAATCATTTCTACTGATGCTGAGGGACGACTTATTCTCGCGGATGCCATTACCTATGCCCAGCAGCTAGGCGCCACGCAAATCATCGATGTAGCCACTTTAACAGGGGCCTGCGTTGTCGCATTAGGAAGTGTAACCTCAGGTCTACTCAGCAACAATGAAGACTTGTGCAAGCAAGTAATAGCTGCTGCAGTACATACAGGAGAAAAAATGTGGGAACTACCAAACTTTCCTGAATATAAAGAACAACTTAAAAGCGATATTGCTGATTTGAAAAATTCTGGTGGTCGTATGGCAGGGGCCATTACAGCTGGACTCTTTATCGCAGAGTTTGTTAATGACATACCTTGGGTACATATTGATATCGCAGGTACTGCTGATAGTAGCAAAGATAGTGGCTATCATGTTAAAGGTGGTACTGGCGTAGGAGTACGTACATTAATCCAATTAGCCCAAAATATGAGTACAAGATGACCGCCGATTTGCATATCCATACTACAGCTTCTGATGGGCGACTGTCGCCAGCGGACATTGTTGATCAAGCAGTGCAGGCAAAGCTATCCTACATTGCCATCACTGATCATGACACTGTTGATGGTCTACTTCAATTGAGTAGAATTGAGCAGTCTTTACCTGCTAGCTTATGTGTTATTCCTGGTATAGAATTAAGCACGGATTTATTCGAAAATGAAGTACATATTCTAGGCTACTATATTGATATTTTCAATACTGAACTACGCCTCCAATTAGATATCTTAATTGTCCATCGGCATGAACGTGTAAAGGAAATGATTGCTAAACTTAATCAATTAGGTTATTCGATTACCTATCTGCGTGTGTTGGAGCTTGCAGGACGAGTCACTGCTATAGGACGTCCACATATTGGGAAAGCATTGGTCGAAAAAGGTTATTTTTCTACAATTTCAGATGTTTTCACTACATTGCTGTATAAGAATGGTCCGGCCTATGTACCCCATTACAAACTAACACCAAAACAGGTCATCGAATTAATTAAAAATGCTGGTGGTGTGCCGGTACTCGCTCACCCAGGCCTCGTTGGTAATGATAATATTGTTTTAGATATAATTGATTTAGGTATTTGTGGACTGGAAGTATATCATCCTAAACATGATGAAGGGCAAATACAAAACTATCTTGAGATTGCTAATAAACATCAACTTCTCATAACAGGTGGTTCTGATTTTCATGCTATTCCTGCTCGTTTTCCACCTAAATTAGGGATTTTCACCATTCCTGCAAACCTCGCCTGTCAACTACAAAAATTATCAAAGCATAAATTTTGCTAATTTACCATATACTATAAAGAATACTACAAAAAATACTTGGTTTATGCTGTATTATCAGACGCAGGCATAAGGATGTTCGACTGAGCGTATCGAGCAAAGTGATCTCATCGCCCCCAGCAACCTGTGCCTGCCCTGAGGAAACCCTATCTTACTTATTTTTAGTTCAGGAGGATGCTGAATGGATAAAAACATCAGCCTGATTGAGGAATTACGTGTACATATTCAAGAATTGGAAGATAAACTGGCAGCTCTACGTGTCAGTCGTCGCGTCTTAATGAATTTACTAGATAATGTGGAGAAAGAAAAACGTGAGCAATTATTAATCTTAGAAAACCAAAATGTGAAACTACAAAAAAACAATTACCATTACGCACAAACCATTATGCATCAAAACTCACGGATTGCCAAATTAGAAGAGAAAATTAAATTTTTTTCCAATTTAACTTGACAACACCTGGAAAGGTGTTTATTTTTATTTATGAAACCATATTACATTTATATAAAAAGCAGGAGGTTACCTGATGGATGTCATGGCACTCGTGGGGGCAAGTGGTACAGGAAAAAGTCACCGTGCACTTGTTGTCGCACATGAACATAATATTGATACTATTATAGATGATGGCTTATTAATTAAAAATTGTAAGATTATCGCTGGTCGTTCGGCCAAAAGCGAATCCAGTAAAATAATGGCTGTAAGACGAGCGATTTTTATGGAAGAAGCACATGCCCAGGAAGTTCGCGAAGCGATCACTAATGTAAAGCCACACCGCATTTTAGTGCTTGGAACTTCCATTAATATGATAGAAAAAATAATCAAAATATTAGGCTTACCTGCAGCTAGCAAGGTTATTATGATTGAGGATATTGCCACTGCAGCAGAAATTGCTAAAGCGCGGGAAAGCAGATTAAAAGAAGGTAAACATGTAATTCCCGTGCCAACGATTGAATTAAAACCACATTTTTCTGGTTTTCTTATTGATCCACTGGAAATTTTTTTTAAAAAACCTAAATCTCGTCGTCGCAAAATTGGTGAAAAATCCATTGTACGCCCTATCTTTAGTTATTATGGAAAGTTATTGATATCTGATGCGGTTATTGCTGCTATTGTCGATTATGTAACAACGAATGATCCACTCATTCCTCGCGCTAGTCAGATTAATGTAAAAAATTCTCATAATGTGGAGAAAGGCATTTCTATCAGTTTAGACATAACTATAAAATACGGAAATTCTTTATGGGATATAGCGTATCAGGCGCAAGGTCGTATCAAAAATATGGTAGAACATATGACGGGACTCATGGTCAAGGATGTGAACATCGCAGTTAAACATCTTAGTATTGACTAATCATCAAGATTGCTGTTTGATAAGCATACTCATTTAAGCTATAATATTCAGAGTGAACTTGCCCTGCTAAAGCTGAGCATCGAGACTTCAGTAGGAGATCCTACCTCCACTAAAGGACGGAGTTCTCTGCTTGTCGAAGTGGGAATCAGCGTATTCGATATAATAAGGAAATTTTTCAGGAGTTGATATATATATATATGTTACATACAAAATACTTTACGATTGTTACTTACGGATGCCAAATGAATCAGCACGATTCTGAGCGCTTGGCTGGTCAGCTTAAAAGTATCGGCTATGAATATACTGAATCACTGAACGCAGCCAACTTCGTTTTAGTGAATACCTGCTGTGTACGGGAAAGTGCTGAAAAAAAGATTTATGGCAAAATCGGCGAACTAAAGACCTTGAAAGCCAGCAATCCGAATTTGATTATTGGTATTACCGGCTGTATGGCACAAAAAGATCGAGAAAAGTTATTTAAAAAAGCTCCCCATATCGACTTAGTGCTCGGTACACATAATGTTCATCAGTTAGTAGAGCTTGTTAAAGAATTCGAACAAACGAAAAATCAGGTGTTAGCAGTATGGGATCAAGCGGAGCGTTTGGCCCCGGATGTTCCCACCGTCCGTAAAGGGAACATTTCGGCATGGGTGCCTATTATGTATGGTTGTAATAACTTTTGCACATACTGCATCGTGCCTTATGTCCGCGGCCGTGAACGTAGTAGGCCCGTCAAAGATATTGTAAAAGAAGCTCATCAATTAGGCCTGGAAGGCTTTAAAGAAATAACACTCCTCGGGCAAAATGTTAATTCGTATGGTAAGGATACAGATGAGTATGGTGATTTCGCAGATCTCCTTGGGGCTGTCGATCAAGTAGAGACAATTAAACGGATTCGCTATATGACCTCACATCCTCGTGATATTAATGATAAGGTGATTAATCTTATCAAAAACAGTAAAAAAATCTGCGAACATTTTCATTTGCCTGTTCAATCGGGCAGTAATACCATTTTAAAACTCATGAATCGTGGTTATACCACGCAGTATTATCGGGAATTAGTCGCAAAAATCCGCACAGCTATGCCCCATGCCAGTCTCACGACTGATATTATTGTTGGTTTTCCTGGTGAGACAGAGGAACTGTTTCAAGAAACCTTAGAATTTATGAAAGAAATTGGTTTTGATTTTGCCTATACTTTTCTTTATTCAAAGCGTTCAGGAACACCTGCAGCTGCTATGCCTGACCAAATACCTGCCCAGGTAAAGAAAGAGCGTCTACAGCTCTTAATGGACGCACAAAATGACATTAGTTTAAAGATTAACTCCCAGCTAATCGATCAAATAGTCACTGTCATGGTAGAAGGACCTAGTAAAAATGATGAAAGTCGGTTAATGGGGCGCACTGCTACTAATAAAATTATCTTGTGGGACAAGCAAGGCACTGAAGAAATAGGCCAGTTAGCTACAGTAAAGATCACAACTGCGCAAACGTGGATACTAAAAGGGCAACTGACATGACAGAACGCTATACTCCCATGATGGAACAATATCTAGACATCAAAAGCAAACATGTTAATGAAATTTTATTTTTTCGCATGGGTGACTTTTATGAAATGTTTTTTACCGATGCTGAGCTCGCATCCCGAGAACTTGAAATTACCCTTACGGCCCGTGATGGTGGACAAAGCAGGCGTGTACCCATGTGTGGTATACCTTACCATGCAGCAGATAACTATATTGCCAGATTGATCAATAAGGGCTATAAAGTCGCCATTTGTGAACAAGTTGAAGATCCCAAGCAAGCCAAAGGACTTGTGCGCAGAGAAGTTGTTAAAATAATTACCCCTGGCACCATCATTGCCGAGAATCTGCTACCAAGTAGTAGCAATAATTTTCTAGTGGCACTTTATGAAGAAGAGGACGAACTCATTCTCACGGCCACAGATATTTCGACAGGGGAATGCCTATGGGCACTTTTTGCTGGTGCTGGGCGATTAACGGCACTTTATGATCAATTATTTAGGCTGATGCCCACTGAACTGCTGCTCACAAGTAGCATTGACAATATAGATAAACTAAATGCTTTTATCAGTAATCGTATTCCCAATTGCACACATACCACGTTGACTGTTGACAATGTAGAATTAGCCAGTGAGCTACCGAGTCAGCATTTTAGCAGTGATGACTTGCCAGAGCACGCGGTGGCCCTGACAGGAATTAGTTATTTATTATATTATCTTCATCAAACAGTAAAAACTGACCTGTCACATATTAATCGCCTCGTCAAATATAACTCTTCAGAATATCTGGTGATTGATTCCACAAGTATGCGCAATCTAGAAGTCACCCGCAATGTGCGAGATGGGGGTAAGAAAGATACCCTTCTGGCAGTACTAGATTATACTAAAACTGCTATGGGGGCTCGTCTACTGAAAAAATGGTTAGAGTATCCTCTACTGAATACGAGCCACATTATAAAGCGTCAGGATGCCATTGCTGAACTCTTATCCAGTCCCACATTACGGCAAACGATTCATGAAACACTGGCTAGTATCTATGATCTTGAGCGCATTCTAACCCGCATCGAAGTAGCTACAGCCAGTGCTCGAGATTTAGTTGCTTTAAAATCTTCTCTAACTGTGCTACCTATCATAAAATCATCCCTACAACCGGCTCATACTAAATTTTTAAGTGACCTTAAGCTTCATCTGCAGACACATACTGATCTAGTGCAGCTCATTGATACTGCCATTGTAGATAGCCCGCCCTTTTCGGTGCGAGAAGGGGGATTAATCAAGCCGGGTTACAATTTGGAACTCGATGAATTGCAGGCAATATCAAGAGATAGCAAACAATTTGTACAAGATATCGAAACGAGAGAACGGGAAGCCACAGGCATCAAATCTCTAAAGATCGGCTATAATCGAGTTTTCGGTTATTATATCGAAATAACTCATTCTCATACGGCTTCAGTACCCATCACCTATGTCCGTAAACAAACACTTGCTAATGCCGAGCGCTATATTACGCCTGAATTAAAGGATTTTGAGAGCAAAATTCTAGGTGCCCAAGAAAAGATCGTCATCATCGAATATCATTTATTTTCCACTATCCGCGATCATATTAAAACCCAAATGAAAGAGATCCAACAAACAGCCCGGCAATTGGCCCAATTAGATGCTATTATTAGTTTAGGCGAAGTGGCTTTCCGTCATAATTATACCCGGCCCCAAATCACCCAAACCCAGGAGATTACAATTAAAGATGGACGACATCCGATTGTGGAAAGACTTATGCATCAGCAATTGTTTGTGCCTAATGACACGGAACTTAACCATCATAGCAATGAAATCATCGTAATTACAGGTCCTAATATGGCCGGTAAATCCACTTATATGCGTCAAGTCGCACTGCTGGTACTCATGACGCAAATCGGCAGTTTCATTCCTGCTCGCACGGCTATCATTAGTCCTGTTGATCGCATCTTTACCAGAGTCGGAGCGAGTGATGACTTGTCCACTGGACAAAGTACCTTTATGGTCGAGATGAATGAGGTCGCACAAATTTTAAAGCATGCAACCAAACAGAGTCTCATTATTTTAGATGAAATAGGGCGGGGCACCAGCACCTTTGATGGCATGAGTATTGCCCGGTCCGTTATTGAATATATTAAAGACCGGATTAAAGCCAAAACACTACTTGCCACTCACTATCATGAACTGACGGAACTTGCTGATCACAGTAAAACAATTAAAAACTACTGCGTAGCAGTGAAAGAGCGGGGCAATGATGTGGTTTTTTTAAGGCGCATTATTCCTGGTGGTGCTGATAAAAGTTATGGTATTCATGTTGCACAATTAGCAGGCTTACCAAAAAAAGTGATTGAACGAGCCCAAGAACTATTATTAGAATTAGAACAAAAGCATCCAGAGCCCCAGCAACCTCAGGCTACGAATACGAATCAAGTAGCGGAGTCCATGCCAATGTCTTTATTTACCTCACCTCTTATCGATGAATTGTTAACCCTGGATGTGATGACAATAACGCCCTTAGAAGCCCTCAATATTTTATATAATCTACAAAAGCAAGCCGAACAGGAGTCTGGTCAATTATGAATATGATTCATGTTTTAGATGAAAATACGGCTAATAAAATTGCAGCTGGCGAAGTGGTAGAACGTCCTTCGTCAATCGTCAAGGAATTAGTAGAAAACTCCATTGATGCCCAAAGTCTACATATCGAAGTTGAAATAGCTGATGGTGGTACTAGTTTTATTCGTATCACCGATGACGGCAGTGGCATGAGCCCAGAAGATGCTAAGCTTGCCATACTGCGCCATGCCACTAGCAAAATTCGCTTAGCAGAAGATTTGTCAACCATTCATTCCTTAGGCTTTCGTGGGGAAGCTTTGCCAAGCATTGCTGCCGTATCTAGGTTTTCCTTAACCACCCGTCTACATGATAACGAGTCACTCGCTACCTATGTAGAGGTCGCCGGGGGGATTACTACAGAGGTGCGAGAAGCAGGGGGCAATGTGGGAACAACCATTGTTGTTAAAGATCTTTTTTTCAATACACCCGCCCGTAAAAAGTTCTTGAAAACTGTTTCTACGGAAGGTTCACATATTAACGATATTTTAGTAAAATTAGCCTTATCATATCCTAATATCGCCTTTAAGCTTATTAATAATCAACGTTTAGTATTATCTACACCTGGTAATAATCAATTACAAGACACCTTAACGAACCTCTATGGTCAGAAAGTTGCACCTGATATTCTACCCATTAGCTATGAAAATACCGTTGACAGTATTCATATTTCTGGTTACTTAGGTAAGCCTACATTGCTAAAAAGTAGTCGCCAGTGGCAAACCATTATTGTAAACTCGCGAGTGATTAATAGTCGCTCTATTGCCAAAGCATTGGATAATGCTTATCATTCTTTATTACCTAAAAGCGGCTATCCATTAGCAGTACTTAATATTACTGTCAACACCAATACAATCGATGTAAATGTACACCCTCAAAAAAGTGAGATTAAATTCAGTGATGAACAGAAAATTTTTAGAGCGGTATATAAAGCTGTGACGCAGGTGCTCTCGGCGGCTCATACTCCGAGTCAGTTAGCAGCCAGTGCTGAGCTAAAAAACATTCATCATTCTCCTCAGACTCCTAGCTATAATGGGAGTCCTACAAGGCAATCTTCCCTGTATACTTCCTCTCCTATCCGCAATGCCGCAGCATGGCAAGAACAAGCATTGCCACTCACTACAGCGCGAACTACTATGGAACAAGAAGAGGCTATATTCTGGGACACACCACCGGTAACTGATCCTATCGGTGATGACCAGCAAGAACCACAATTTACCTTGCAACCACTCGGGCAAGTTGATGACTGCTATATTATAAGTCGTGGGCATGATGGCTTATATATCATTGATCAGCATGCCGCCCATGAGCGTATTCTCTATGACAAAATGAGTCAACAAACGGATCGAATTACCGCCCAGCAACTATTAGTACCGATATTTATGGACTGTGACGCAACGGAAATTACGATTATCGCTGATTATCAAGATACCTTTTACAACTTAGGCTTTAATTTGGATTTGGTGGGTCCGAGTACCATGCGTATCTTAGAATTACCGAGTGATATTCCATTAGCAGAAGCAGAAAATTCCATACGGCAAATATTAGAATTTATTCAAAACATGCATGACCCTACCCCGCAAGAACTGCGCCACAATTGTTTGCAAATTGCTGCCTGCCGCGCTGCTATTAAAGCCGGAGATGCACTCAACATGAGGCAAATGCAAGCACTCATAAGCGAACTATGTAATACGAACTTACCTTATACCTGCCCTCATGGACGGCCTGCTATGATTCGCTTTAGTTCTCACGATTTGGATAAAATGTTTAAACGTACAGGATTTTAAGAAAAGACTTACATTCCGTAAAAAAATATATTTTAGGTAGCAGGTGATACAATGGACCTCGTAGTGACAACAGTGCAACATCCTTCTGATGATGTTATTGCATTAGCAGAGCATATAGGGACTCTCTTAAACATCCCCTTTGCTTTACGAGCTAAACGTTCTCTAATGGCGATAAAACTCCACTATCAAGTTGATAATATAATTGTTGTTGGCCAAAAAGGACCACTTGTCAATACGCCTGGAGGAGAGTATTTTTTCCATCTCAGCATGGCAGAATTACGCATACAAAATCTATTAAAGGGTCAACATGACCATATGGTATCAGCAATGTCCTTACAAGCTGGTATGTCAGTCCTAGATTGCACTCTTGGCCTGGCTACCGACTCGATTGTAGCCAGTTTCGTAGTCGGTAGTACAGGCACAGTGCTGGGCTTAGAAACATCGCCAATTGTTACCTTTATCGCTAGCTATGGTTTGCAGCACTTCCAAGCAGATGACAGTTATCTGACTGCAGCACTACGTCGCATTGGTGTGAAACATGCTCATTCCTACAAATATCTTACAGCGCTTCCAGATAACAGTTATGACATCGTTTATTTTGATCCTATGTTTAGACATCCCATTCATAGTAGCTCTAGTGTAAAGCCATTACGCTATTTAGCTGATAATAGTCCGCTACCTAAAAACACCCTCACGGAAGCTTGTCGCGTAGCGAAAAAGCGAGTCGTCGTTAAAGAATCAAGTAAAAGCAATGAATTTACGCGCCTGGGTATTACCACCGTTTATGGCGGTAAATACAGTAGTGTCCACTATGGCGTAATTCAAATAGGAGACTAACTTATGGAACGTATGATTGCTGTCATTGGGCCCACTGCGGTAGGTAAAACTAAAGTCAGTATTGATCTGGCAAAAATGCTCAATACAGAAATTATTTCTGGGGACTCAATGCTCGTATACAAAAATATGAATATCGGTACTGCCAAACCAAGCATGAGTGAACGCTCTAACATCGTTCATCATCTCATTGATATTCTTGAACCAAGTGCCAATTTTAGTGTCGTTGATTTTAAATTGCTCGCCAGCCAGCATATTACTAGGATAAATAAGCAAGGTAAAATCCCTATTTTGGCAGGCGGTACTGGCCTATACATAAAAGCTTTATTAGAAGGTTATCAATTTAATCCCACACCAAGTGATGAGAAACTACGTGCTGACCTAGATAATTTAGCCAAAGAGCATGGCAATGAGTATCTTCATGACAAATTGGCCAAGGTTCTTCCAACGACGGCAGCACGATTACATCCTAATGATCTACGCCGTGTGATACGCGCCTTGGAGGTATACCATCTTAGTGGTGATACCATCTCTCAAAATAAACTCCTAGACCAGCAAGAACTGCTCTATAATGCTGTTATCATTGGTATTACTATGGATCGCCAGCTTTTATATGATCGTATTAATGAGCGAGTGGATATTATGATTGAGCAGGGATTGGTGAATGAAGTGGCTACACTGCTTAAAAGTGGTCTATCACCCCACTGCCAAGGGATGCAAGGAATTGGTTATAAAGAAATTGTTCGCCACGTGAATGGGGAAATGGATTTATCTATGGCAACAGAAAATATTAAGCAGGCTACCAGGAATTTTGCTAAACGTCAGCTTACTTGGTACCGCAAAATGCCATATATCACATGGTTTGATGTGAATGATTTTACTGATTATAATATGATGATGGAAACTTTTTACAAAGTTATTGCAGGAAAGTTTAACCTTGAAGTAGAATAGAAAAACATAGAATATAAGAAGCGGAGGAATTTGACTATGACAATCAAAGTTATTAATTTACAAGACAGTTTTTTAAATCAAATACGTAAAGAAAATAATCTGCCTGTGATTATCTATCTTGTAAATGGTTTTCAACTTAGAGGTGTAATTAAAAGTTTTGATAATTTCACTGTTCTTATAGAAAATGATGGAAAACAACAATTGGTATATAAGCACGCAATATCAACCATTACACCTCTCAGGCAGTTAGTACCAGCTTTCCATGAAAAAAAAGCTGATAAGCCAATTGACAAGCAATCATAATACAGAAAAAAACTCTGGGCACTGAGCCGAGAGTTTTTTTCTTTTAGCACCTTTTTCTGCTTCTGGCGTATACTGTAATCACCTATAGTCATGTGGTGAGGTGACAATGATGGTATATATTTGGCCTCAGGATGTTTTTTCAGCTATTGAGAAGGGAGAAATTTCAGTTACAGAGGCGTTGAAAAATCTCCAAGAAATGGATAATTCAGCTGTCCCTAATACTAAAGTCAAACCGAGCGAGAAGCGGATAGAAGACACTCTTCATGAACTCGATCATTTAATTGGCCTCTCAGAAGTTAAAAAAATAGTGAAAGAGATTTATGCCTTTATTGAAATTCAGCGGCGCCGTCAGCAAGAAAATTTAAATACCGAGCCTCTCGTGCTACATATGATTTTCAAAGGTAATCCAGGAACAGGCAAGACTACTGTAGCCCGCATAATGAGTAAATTCTTTTGTGAAATCGGCGTATTAACCCGCGGTCATCTGATTGAAGTCGAGCGCGCAGATTTAGTTGGAGAGTATATCGGACACACCGCCCAGAAAACCCGTGAGCAATTAAAAAAAGCCTATGGTGGCATTTTATTTATCGATGAAGCATATTCTCTAGCCCGGGGCGGAGAAAAAGACTTTGGCAAAGAGTCGATTGATGTATTAGTAAGAGCATAGATACAAAAACCTAAAGCCATGAATCCATATAATATATGGCCTCATGGCTTTTTATAAAAACGCCAAATCAATCGTAAATTCAGGTTTACTGCTTCTTGCATAGGTAGTATCAATTCGTTCTACAATTACTTTTTCAAGTACAGCGCGAACAGCACTCTTGCGCTCATCGTCGGTATAGTACTGAATATCTTTAAAGTGTTTTGTAATATTCATAGCAATATCTGCCGGACTAGTCTTGGGCGCAAGAAATTTCAATTCATTATTTAAACTTTTTTTAGTGATCTCAATGTCAATAAGTTGCTTACTAATTTCATCTAACTGCTTTTCGGCATCGATGCCATTGATGAGTTGCTGCCGAAACCATCGTAAAATAGTTTCCTTCTGTGTAGTTATTTTTTTTTCAGTCTCTTTTAGCTTTATTAAAGTATTTTTAATCTTTGCCATTGCAACAGGATTGCCAATATCTTGTGTGTATTGAGCGATTAGTTTAGGGTTTTCTGCTAGTTCGCACAACTTATCCCATACCACTTCATCCAATATGGCAGTAGGGACGCGCCTAGCGATGCATTTTTCATTTTCTAAGTACATATAGGATGTACTAATCTGGGTTAAGCAAGCATAATAACTGATTATATTATTTTTCCCAGAATGTTTAATACCCATTTTCCTACCACAACGTGCACAACAAACTAACCCATTTAAAAGATGATCATATTTTAAATTTCTTTTTGCCAAATCTTTGTTGGCATGTAATTGCTTTTGCGCTAAATCCCATGTAACTTCATCGATAATCGCAGGTATCTTAATAGGTATCCATTCTGATTCTGGCCTTACTTCAACTGTACGAGTCTTAAATCCTGTTTTTGTAGATTTATACTTCATGCTATTCACAACGCCCATGTAAGCCGTATTGGTGAGTAAACGATGTATGCTAGACACAATCCATTGCTTACCACGGGGAGCGGGGATGCATTCGTTATTTAACTTTTTGCTAATTAGAGCAGTACCAAGTTTTTCTATTATGCATAAATCAAAGATCCGACGTACAATAGTAGCTTGTTCCTCATTAATAATATACATACTATTTGTCTTATCATAATCATACCCAAAACAACGACCATTATTAACAAGTTTGCCTGTACGTGCCTTTCCTTTTTTACCACGGGTCGTTCGTTCTTTTATTTTTTCTTTTTCATATGCCGAGATGGCACCGCGCATAGAGTAAAATAATTTTCCTTCATGTGAGGCTTCAAAAGTTACTGAAACAAAGAGTAGTTTTGCTCCTGACTTTTCTATTTCTTCAGTAATAATTAGTTGGTGAGCTAAATTTCTGGCCAGCCGATCAGGATCGTATATAACAACCAAATCGAATTCTTTTCTCTCTAATCCATCACGCAGTTGGGTGAGGGCAGGGCGATCAATATACTCACCACTATATCCATCATCAATAAACTCTACGAATTTTGTTGCCCCTAATTCACTAGCTTTTTTACGTATTTCAGATAGCTGAGTTTCAAGAGAGTATCCCTTGTCAGCTTGATCTGCTGTGGAAACACGTATATAGAGTGCTGCAATCATAAATGCCTCCCAGAATAGACCGTCTTATCATAAATATATAAGCAAAATTAATGAAGAGATGTTCAGCCTCACTGTCCTTGAGAGATTTTAGCAAGTAGAAACAGGTCGTTTCAATAAGCTAGTTCTTTTTCTTACTAGATTTATTATTCAAATAAAATCTTTCGTATAGTAATTAGATATAACATTATCCATATTTACGATGGATAATGTTATAATTTCCACTTAACTTTTCACCTTATAATACCATAAATGGAATTATAATTAAATAAATAGACTATCAAAAACTAAAATGTACTCTATTGAACCAGAACTTTAGCTAAATATCCCTTGCTCAATTATAATCTCTCTTTTCCCTATGTAATTATATGGATATAGTATAGGTGGATTGGTAATTTAGTGCAAGGGAATTTCCAGAAATGAGCGGATTTTGCTTGCTCAGATTATTATGTACTAAAGTGCTGATTTTGTTATGCTCAAGCGGTGATTAAAAAAGGCAAGCTAAACTTGTGCTTAGTAAAGGACTGTTATTCTACCCTAATCCAACCCATTGATGATCAACGTTCAAATCGAAAATATCGAAAAGCTGTTTCATTAAATTTATTGGAGCATTTTTTGACAGAGTATATCAAGTCTGGGTCAGGAATGGAATGATGACAATAGTCAACGAGCTGGACCGCTATTAATAATAAAAACGGCACATAAAATACATATTAGTATTTGTGCCGTTTTTATCTACTGTTTCCTTATGGATTTTATGAAAAATTCAATTAGAAGTTATAAGTCGCCCCTGCGCGTAACGTATTTTGTTCACTACGCATACCTGATTTAACGGAGGATGATGATTTATTGATTGGGCTCATTTGGAAGTCAGCAAAATTGAGAGTAATGTTCTTGGAAAGTTTGTGGTTAAAGAAAACGCCATAACCTTCCGCATTTCCCCATTGATAGGTCAGGCCACCTTCGTAGGCATTTTGAATGTTGGCTTGTTCTTCTACCTTGAAGTAGGCGATTCCACCATTCGTGTTTTTATTGAAGATATGGAAAAGAACTAAATTGATCCCATGATTCTCTTCCTTGGCGGAGGATTGAATGAATTCAGAAGAAAAGTGCAAGGTGTCAGTTAATTTATAAGAGAAATCAGCAGTATAATAATTTAAGGCATTACCATCCGTTGTATATAAGTGACTGGCGGCAGTGGTGCTGCCGTAGTCGGCACGAGCATAACCGAAACCATAAGTGCTTTTGTGATTGTTGTAGCCACCGTGAATATAGTATAATTTGTCATTGTCATAACCTGAATCATAGTTGGTTTTGGCAATCGCAGTTTTTAGTTCAATAGTACCAATTTTGCCAGTAGCCGTTAAAGCGGTAGTAAACATGTTTCTGCCAGAAAAACGAGTATCGTCATATAGCAGGCCAGTGGCACCAAGGGATAGATTTTGAGAACCTAGTTTATAACTCCAGCCCGCGTTTTTGTAGTTGAGTCCAAATTGATCAATTCCAGTACTAGAATCCTTTGTAGTGGCATGGGCAAAATCACCAGCATAATTTGCACCCAGATCATGGGCAGCATAACGTGAGGCGACACGCGCATAAATACCAAGGTTGTTGTTCAAATTTTTATTGGCGTTTAGGAAGAAAGTGGATTTGAGTCCATTTGCGGTGGAATCAGTAGTGCCATAAATATTATGACTGTTTCTGTCGGCTCGGTACTCAGTATGGATACTGCCATCAAGTTGTAGGTCCGATGAGTCTGTGGTCGCTGCACTAGCAATGCTAGCAATTGGGAAGAGTAAACAAGCCGCTACGGCCATCGATAGTGTTTTGTTCATGGTATAATCCCCCTAAAATTTTTATACATAACAGACTAGAGTAACAATAAGTGATTGGATAGACTGGTGATTTTTAGAAAAAATAAAGACGCCCGATAGACTCGGACGCCATTGTTTTGCAAAAAAAAACGGAGCCCTCACAGTACACTTATCTAAGGCTCCGTTGCCTCATTATGTAATTAATATAAAATATAACAGTGAAAAGAGGTTGTGTCAACAACAATTTGTCTCAAAATGATACTTTATAAATTTTTTGACGAAAAATGAGTGGCTCAATGGGCAGAGAAAATATGAAAAAACTGTTGCAGGCATTGGCAAATGGTATGAGAAATGGTACTATTTTGTTGGAGAGGAGATGAATGAGATGTTATTGATTGGAAATGGAAAGTTAATTACTCGTGATAATAACCAGCCTTATATCGAAAATGGCTGTGTTGTGATACAGGATAATTTGATTGTTGAAGTAGGTACTACGCTGCAAATGCAACAAAAATATACAGATGCACAATTTATAAATGCATCTAATAGGGTTATCATGCCAGGACTTATTAACACACATATGCATTTGTATAGTACTTTTGCTCGTGGACTGGCCTTAACAGGTAACTCCCCAGGGAACTTTATGGAGATTTTAGAACAACTCTGGTGGAAATTAGATAAAGTCCTCACCTTAGAGGATGTGTATTATAGTGGGATGGTGCCACTTATTGAATCTATCAAATGTGGGACGACAACGATTTTTGACCATCATGCCAGCCCGGGAGCAGTAGGTGATAGTTTATTTCGCATTGCCCAGGCCACTCAAAAAATGGGCGTGCGCAGTTGCCTTTCTTATGAAGTGTCAGATCGGGATGGGGACAGGATAACCCAACAAGGTATTGAGGAAAATAGGCGATTTGTTAGCTATTGTAATCAAAGTAAGGATAGTATGTTGAAGGGCATGTTTGGTTTACATGCATCTTTTACCTTAAGTGACCAAACACTCACCAAGTGTAGAGAAGTAGCGGAAGGCTTAGACGCAGGATTTCACGTACATACAGCAGAGGCTTTGGCGGATGTGGACCACTGTCAAACACACTATGGTAAACGAGTGGTGCAGAGGCTCAATGAATTTGGCATATTAGGTAGAAAAACCATTGCTGCTCATTGCGTCCATGTCAATGAGCAAGAAATTACACTGTTGAAAGATAGTGTAACCAATGTGGTGCATAATCCTGAATCTAATATGGGGAATGCTGTAGGTTGTGCCCCGGTACTCAACATGTTACAGCAAGGGGTAACAGTAGGTTTAGGCACGGATGGTTATACCTGTGATATGTTTGAATCCTTAAAAGTAGCCAACATCTTGCATAAACATCATCAGCAAAATCCTAGTGTGGGGTGGATGGAAGCGCCAGCCATGTTATTTGAACACAATAGTGCCATTGCTACTGCTCACTTTGAGCGTCCCTTAGGAACATTAACGGCGGGTGCCTATGCTGATGTTATTATTGTTGACTATAATCCTCCAACACCCCTGTATGCTGGTAATATCAATAGTCATATTTTGTTTGGCATGTCAGGACGGAGCGTGGATACGACTATTATTAACGGACGTATTGTCATGGAAGAGGGCAAGATGGTGGGCATCGATGAAGAGCAAATTATAGCTAAATCCAGAGAGCTAGGTACAAAAGTTTGGCAACGATTTTGAGGTGAAAAAAATGAGCTTTTTACAAGAAATACAGCAGACCGTGCAAAGAACAGCGGAAGCCATTTCCGATGTCTTAAAAATTGAAGTGGAAATTGCCGATAGTCATCTTGTTAGAGTGGCTGGCACAGGTCATTATAAAGAGCAGTGTGGGCACGTTATGCTGGATGGATTTGTATACCAGCATGTATTGACGACGGGTCATGCGGTAGTGATTGAAAACCCAGGATATCACGAACTTTGCCAACCTTGTCCACGCAAGGGGAAGTGTTTTGAAATTGCCGAGATGGCGTCGCCTATTATATTACATGATAGACCAGTAGGTGTGATTGGCTTAGTTAGTTTTGATGCATCACAGGCTAAGCGACTGCTAGACAATCGAGAATGGATGTTACAGTTTTTGGTGAAGATGGCGGAATTGATTGCTAATAATCTACCGGAAGCAATTGTTAATAAAGAAAGTCAAACTCCACCGCTTAATTTAGAAAAATTAGAAAAAAAGGCTATCATCAAAGCTTTAGGAGAGGTGGCGGGGGATGTTAGAAGTAAAGAAAGAGCGGCAAAGCTGTTGGGAATTAGCCGCGCGACTTTGTATCGTAAAATTCGAGAATATGAACTTAGGTAGCAAAAATTTATACAATGCATAAAAAAACTAGTAGACAATTGTCTCAAAATGAGATACTATTGCTTTGAGAGATCCAATAGATAGTTTTTGTATTGGATTATAATGATGAGCAGTGGCGCTCTAGAAAAAGAAATTACTTTCTTTTTCTAGAGCGCTTTTTTAATTTTAAAGAGAAGGTGATAGTAGTGAACTTGTTCAGTTAATGCTGAACAGCAGGCGACCATGGGAATTCAAATTACATAGAAATGGAGGGACAAAGTCATGAATGTATCAAAAAACACTCATCCTGTCGATGAAATATTACCCTTAAGTCAATTATTTTTATATGGTTTACAACATGTATTAGCTATGTATGCTGGAGCGGTGGCAGTACCTTTTATTTTGGCCAATGCCTTGGGTCTAGGGAAGGAAGAACTGATTTATCTCATTAATGCAGATTTATTTACCTGTGGTATTGCAACATTGATTCAAACCTTAGGATTTTGGAAAATTGGTATTAAAATTCCTGTTATCCAAGGTGTGACGTTTGCGGCAGTCATGCCGATGATTTTGATTGGTAAGGCGCATGGCTTAACAGGAATATATGGTTCAGTTATGGTTGCTGGTATTATAACCTATTTAGCAAGTCCTTATTTTAGCCGTCTCATTCGTTTTTTTCCGCCAGTAGTGACGGGTTCTATTATTACCATTATTGGTGTCTCCTTATTACCTGTTGCTGTGCGGTGGGTTGGAGGCGGTAATCCTGGCGCAAAAAACTTTGGTGATCTACAATTTATAGGTTTAGCTTTTCTTGTTTTAGCAATGGTTATCTTCTTTTATCGTTATTTTACGGGATTTTTAAGCAATATTGCCGTATTATTGGGGCTAGCCGCGGGTATGATTATTGCTATTCCCTTTGGATTAGTGGATTTTTCTGGCGTAACCAATGCCTCATGGGTGGGCATGACCACACCTTTTGCCTTTGGTATGCCGACCTTTGATCTTACTTCCGTTGTGGCTATGACCTTGGTAATGTTGGTTGTTATGACAGAAACGACGGGGGATTTTCTGGCCATTGGTGAAATCGTTGATAAACCCATTAGTGAGGAGGATTTGAATCGTGGGCTAAGAGCGGATGGGTTTTCTACTTTATTGGGCGGTATTTTAAATGCCTTTCCTTATACTGCCTATGCACAAAATGTTGGTCTTGTTGGTTTAACGCGAGTAAGGAGTCGTTATGTGGTAGCTTCTGCCGGGGTTATTCTGGTTGTATTAGGTTTATTTCCTAAAGCAGCGGCAGTTGTTGCCGCCGTACCTACGCCAGTACTAGGGGGAGCAGGTATTGCCATGTTTGGTATGGTAATGGCAAGTGGTATTAAAACCCTTTCTAAAATCAATTTTGAAAATAATCATAATCTGATGGTGGTGGCAATTAGCGTAGCGATGGGGCTAATTCCTTTGGCAATTCCCAATATTTATCAAAAAATGCCCCAGGGCCTACAAGTTATTCTAAATAGTGGTATTACAGTTGGTAGTGTGGTTGCCATTGTCCTCAATGCCCTACTCAATAAAGTGGATAGAGTAGCAAACAAAAATAGTAGGACAATCTGATAAACGAGAATACTAGACAATAGGCTATTTCCACACCTAGCCATAGTATATCTATGGCTAGGTGTAACTATGTTCCAGGGGATGAGTTAGGTTTGTAAAAACAGTTGCATTGTTGAAGAACATGCATAAAATTGATAGTATATGTATGAAAGTATGGAGGGGTCAAAATGGCAAAATTAAGTGTTACGATCTGTGGAATTGAGTTTATTAATCCGGTTATGCCGGCGGCTGGACCAACAGTCAAAGATGGTGCTATGTGCCAGGCTGCTGCCCTAGGTGGAGCGGGAGGAATTGTAACTAAAACCATTTCTGTAATACCTGCCGATGTACCAAGGCCTTGTATGGCAGAGGTTAAAGGTGGTTTTTTGAATACGGAACTTTGGTCTGAACTGCCTAAAGAACAATGGTTAACATCTGAATATAAACTGGCGCAACAAACCGGGTTGCCCCTGCTGATTGGCCTAGGTTATACAGCTGAGCAAATTTCTGAATTAGCACCCTTAGTGGCACCTTATGCTACGGCGTTAGAATTATCCACTCATTATGTAGGAAATGATATTTCACCGATTATCAATGCCTTAAAGGCTGCAAAAAAAGCTGTGGATATCCCTGTTTTTATGAAAATGAGTCCTCATCCCAATATTCAAGAAATAGCCAAAGCGGTGGAAGAGGCAGGGGCTGATGGTTTGGTGATGATCAATTCCTTCGGACCTTGTTTGGGTATTGATCTTGAGACCGGATTACCATTAATGGGGAGTCAAGAGGGTTATGGCTGGTTGTCCGGTGCAGCGATTAAACCCTTAGCACTGCGTTGTATTTATGATGCTGCCCGAGTAGTAAATATTCCAATTATTGGTGTAGGAGGCGTAACGAATGGCCGGGATGTAGCTGAAATGTTTATGGCTGGCGCCTCTGCGGTACAAGTTTGTACGGAAGCAATTCTCAAAGGACCTAACATTTATGGGAAAATTGTCAGGGAATTAGACGAGTTTTTAGATAGTCATGGTTATGCATCCGTTGAAGAAATTAAAGGTTTGACTATTCGTAAGATGGCGGCTAGAACAGGGACTAAGGCTTTGTCCATACCAGTGGTTAATCAACAAAAATGTACATTGTGTGGACTGTGTGAGGTGAGCTGCGCTTATGATGCCATTTCCCGCGAGCAAGAACTGCGGATTGATCAAGAAAAGTGTTTTAGCTGTGGTTTGTGTATTAGCCGCTGCAAACAACAAGCATTACGCATGACATAACCAAGAAGCCCACTTAAGAAGCTTGGCAACAAAGGAGTGTATACAATGGCAACGATTGTGACAGGGGGAACTGTGATAACGGCTGTCGACTGTTATCAAGCTGATGTGCGCATGGAGGGGGAAAAAATTGTAGCCATTGGTCAGCATGTGCAACAGACAGGGGATATAGAGATTGATGGTCGAGGCTGTTTTTTGTTTCCTGGTGGAATTGATCCTCATACTCATTTTGATTTGCCTGTAGGGGAAACGGCAACCGCGGATGATTTTCAAAGTGGCACACAAGCCGCAGCCGTAGGTGGCACAACGACAATTATTGATTTTGCAACACAAAATAGAGGCGAAAGTCTAGCACAAGCCTTAGAAAACTGGCATACTAAGGCCGCTGGGAAAAGTTATGTAGATTATGGTTTTCATCTTGCTATTAGTGATTTTACCCCGAGTGTAAGGGAAGAATTGATTACCCTTATTGCGTCGACTGGCGTTGCTTCCATTAAACTGTATATGGCTTATAAAAATAGTTTGCAGGTAGATGATAGTACCTTATTAGAAGTGCTACAGTTGGCTAAAACCCTTGGTCTGCTGGTTTGTGTACATTGTGAAAATGGTGATGTTATTGATGTGTTAGTCAAAGAAGCGCGGGCTAAGGGGTCTAGTGAACCCCACTATCACCCTCTAACCCGGCCAATAGCCGTTGAACGAGAAGCAACTGGGCGGGCTATTTGTTTAGCGGAGATTGCTGAGGCGCCACTGTATGTGGTACATGTAAGTTCGGCAGCTGCCTTGGAAACAATAGCAGAAGCCCAACAACGAGGACTGGCGATTTATGGTGAAACATGTCCCCAGTATTTACTATTGGATGATTCCTGCTATGAGGCTGAGGATTTTAGTGGGGCCAAATATGTCCTATCACCACCCCTACGGCCTATTGCTAACCAAGCTGCTTTATGGAGCGGACTAGGTAATGGAACCTTATCAACGGTTGGCTCTGATCACTGCTCCTTTAATCTTAAGGGGCAAAAAGAGCTGGGTAACAAGGATTTTTCCAAAATCCCCAATGGGGGACCAGGTGTGGAAAATCGTTTTGGGTTATTATATAGCCAAGGTGTTGTTGGCGGTAAGCTAAGTCTTAATCAGTTTGTTGCTGTAACCTCGACCAATGCAGCCAAACTGTTTGGACTATTTCCCCGTAAAGGGACCATTGCGGTGGGGAGTGATGCAGATATTGTGATCTGGGATCCACAGGTGAAAACCATCATATCAGCAACAACTCAGACGCAAAAGGTGGATTATAATCTTTATGAAGGAATGGAGCAAATGGGAAAACCTCGCCATGTGTTTTTGCGGGGGAGACAGATTGTAACAGATGGTATCTTGCAACAGGAGGTGCCTGCGGGTAGTTATCTGGGGCGTAAGGCTTATTCGGTAGGAGGGTAATGTTCCTATTTAACGTACATAATATTTAAAAAAAATGGCGCAGAAGGAGAAAATATTCTTATGAAACAAATCTTATGGACTAAAAATCATATGAAAAAGGCAGTAGGCGTATCCACGGAATTTCTTAGTGCCCCTGAAATTGAGAAGGCTAAAGCTTTTCATACTAGTTTCCCTGAATATTGTGCAACACCACTACGAAGTCTTCCTAACTTAGCCCAACAATTAGGGGTGGGCGGGATTTATGTCAAAGATGAGTCTTATCGCTTCGGGCTGAATGCTTTCAAAGTATTAGGCGCTTCCTTTGCTATTGCCAAATATTTGGCCAAACGTCTGCAAGTTGATGTGGCCGACCTTGATTTTGCAACCTTATGTTCGCCTGCAATCCGTGAAAAATTAGGTGAAATTACTTTTGTGACAGCTACCGATGGAAATCATGGTCGTGGCGTGGCTTGGGCAGCTCGTCAGTTGAACCAAAAGGCTGTGGTATATATGCCTAAAGGATCTTCCCTTACCCGCCTAGAAAATATTCGAGGCGAGGGTGCCACCGCCTCCATTACAGAGCTTAATTATGATGAAGCTGTACGGTTAGCGGCTGATAAAGCCAAAGAATTTGGTTGGGTAATGGTACAGGATACGGCCTGGGAAGGGTACGAAGAAATTCCAGCTTGGATCATGCAAGGTTATGGAACCATTGGAGCTGAAGCGTTAGCACAATTAAATCAGCAAGGTATTGGGCAACCAACCCATATTTTTCTGCAGGCCGGTGTAGGCTCTTTTGCTGGTGCCATTGAAGGATACTTCGCTTCTGTATTTGGCGAAAAAAAACCTAAAACTATTATTGTAGAAGCTAATTTAGCAGATTGTCTCTATCAATCAGCAATGGCTAATGATGAACAGTCAAGAATTGTAAATGGTGATATGCCGACGATTATGGCTGGCCTGGCCTGCGGTGAACCAAATCGTATCGGCTGGGAAGTGTTGCGAGATTATAGTGATCTGTTTTTTTCCTGCCCAGATGAGGTTACAGCAAAAGGCATGCGTTTACTGGGGAATCCTCTTGGCACTGACAGTCGGGTAATATCAGGCGAGTCAGGGGCTGTGACAGTTGGATTATTGGCCCTGTTATTAGAAAAAGAAGGTTTGCTCCATGCCAAAAACAGTTTAGGACTGGACAAAAAGTCTCAAATACTATTAATTAGCACGGAGGGCGATACGGACCCAGAGAAATATCGTAGTATTGTCTGGGATGGAGCCTATCCATCGTATAAATAATAAAAAATTATGACAGAGGAGGTTTATTCATGTTTTCAAAACAACGGGAGGAACAAGTAATTGGATTATGTCAACAGTTAATACAACAAAAAAGCTATTCTGGGGAAGAAAATTTGGTAGCAGGGCGCTTAGCACAAGCTTTTGAAGAACTGGGTTATGATGACGTATTTGTTGACGACTATGGCAGTATTATTGGCCATATTAAAGGCAAACGACCAGGTAAAAGCATTTTATTTGATGGCCATATTGATACGGTTCCTGTTCCTGATGAATCCAAGTGGCAGCATGCTCCTTATGGTGGAGAGCTAGAAAATGGTAAAATATACGGTCGTGGTGCTTCTGATATGAAAGGTGCTGTGAGTGCCATGATTCTAGGGGCTCATTATTTTGCTGAGGATTGCCAGAAAGATTTTGCTGGGGATATTTATGTGGCTGGTGTTGTCCATGAAGAGTGTTTTGAAGGGATTGCTGCTCGCCAAATCAGCCAGCATATTAAACCTGATTATGTCGTGATTGGTGAAGCCTCGGAATTGAATTTAAAACGCGGTCAGCGAGGACGTGCAGAAATTATTGTGGAGACGGAAGGTAAACCAGCACATTCCGCAAATCCTCAAGCGGGAATTAATGCAGTTTATAAAATGGCTGAGCTTATCAATAAAATTCGCAGGATCAACATCCCTACACATGGAGTATTAGGGCAAGGAATTTTGGAGTTGACGGATATTAAATCTTCACCCTATCCAGGCGCATCCGTAGTTCCTGATTACTGCCGCGTTACTTATGATAGACGGCTATTGGTTGGTGAAACGAAGGAAGTTGTTCTAAAACCAATCATTGATGCCATTAATGAGTTACACAGCAATGATCCGGAATTTGTCGCACATGCTTATTTTTCTACTGGTGAGGAAAAATGTTATACTGGCACAAGGATTGCCGGCGAACGATTCTTTCCTGGTTGGTTATACCCCGAGGAGGATGCCTTCGTTCAAACTGCTTTTCAAGGATTGTGTGCAGTCGGTCTAAAACCCCAAATAACTCAATATTCGTTTTGTACAAATGGTAGCCATTATGCAGGAGAAGCAGGCATTAAAACCATTGGTTTTGGGCCGTCGCGGGAAAATCTGGCCCATACTATTGATGAATATATTGAAGTGGATCAATTAGTAAAAGCTACCACAGGTTATTATGGGATCTTGCAGTCAGTTTTTCAAAGAGGGTGAGATAAGTGAAACTCTTTATTAAGAACGGTATGATTATTGATGGTACAGGAAAAAAAGCCTATTTAGGTGGAATTCTGGTTGAAAATGAAGTCATTACCGCCATGGGCTCTATTGAGGACCAAGAATTTGACCAGATCATTGATGCCCAAGGTCTGATTGTTGCCCCTGGGTTTATTGATACTCATAGTCATTCAGATTTGCAGGTATTAGTGAATCCTCATCTAGAACCCAAAATCCGCCAAGGTATTACGACAGAAGTATTAGGGCAAGATGGAATCTCCATGGCACCCCTGCCCAAGGAATATATCTCTCCTTGGCGCAAGAATCTTGCTGGGCTTGATGGGGATAGCGATATAATTGATTGGTTTTATGAGGATACGGCGGGTTATTTGTCCTTGATGGAACAGACTGGCACTAGTCTCAATGAAAGTTATTTAGCTCCCCATGGCAATATTCGGATGGAAGCCATGGGTTTAGATAATCGTAAGCCGACAGTAGCGGAGCTGGCAAGGATGTGTGAGATTACGCGGCGTGAGATGGAAGCAGGGGCTTTTGGTTTATCCACTGGGTTAATTTATATGCCCTGCGCCTACGCCGATACGGAAGAGATTGTGGCCTTATGCAAAGTTGTAGCTGAATATGATGGTGTGTTTGTTGTACACCAACGTAGTGAAGCGGATAGTATTCTAGCCTCCATGGCAGAGATTATTTATATTGGCCGTATGTCGGGTGTGAAAGTTCATTTTTCGCATTTCAAGGTGTGTGGGCGTAAAAACTGGCGTTTTATTGATGAAATCATGGAACTATTAGATCAAGGCCAAAAAGAAGGTATTCATATTTCCTTTGACCAATATCCCTATGTAGCGGGTAGTACCATGCTTGGTGTTATCTTACCACCCTGGGTACATGATGGTGGAACAGATGCATTATTGAGACGGTTAGAAAACCCGGAGTTACGCCAAAAAATGATTTATGATATAGAAAATGGGCTACCAGGTTGGGATAATTTTATTGATTTCGCGGGGCTGGATCAAATTTTTGTGACCAGTGTGAAAACGGCAAAGAATGCAGATTTAATCGGTAAATCTCTCCTTGAAATTGGTGAACTACGGGGCAAGAATGCTTATGAAGCTACTTTTGATTTGTTATATCAGGAAGAAAATGCAGTGGGCATGGTGGATTTTTATGGTACGGAAGAACATGTCATCCGCTTTATGACAAGACCTGAGCAAAATGTTTGCACCGATGGTTTGCTTGGCGGTAAACCTCACCCCCGAGTATTTGGTTCATTTCCGAGAGTTTTAGGGAAATATGTACGGGAAGAGCAAGCTTTGACCTTAGAAGAAGCAATTAAAAAAATGACGTCTAAACCAGCAGAAGTATTTGGCTTTGACCGTCGTGGCGTACTACAAATCGGTAATTTTGCGGATATTGTCGTGTTTAATCCAGAGACGGTAGTGGATCAGGGGACTTTTATTGATTCGGTGCAATATCCCAAAGGCATCGAATATGTTGTGATTAATGGGAACGTTGTTCTACATTCTGGGGTTTACGAACAAAAACTTACTGGCAAAGTATTGCGGAATTTATCAGCTGGATCATTGAAGCTGTAGGGAGAATCATTGTATATGGATGTTTTTGTGAACCTATTAAAATAGATTAAACAGTACCAACAGACGGATATTGTAACCGTAGTAGGGGCTCCACAGGGGCAAGAAAATGTTTTAGGAAAAATGTTGACCCTAACCAGTGGACAAGAAGCAGAGGAAGTAATTATTGATAGCGTATTTACAAAGCAGGTCCTTTATCAGATAAAGCATACATCATGGCAGGAGCCCTTGGTGATAGAAATAGAATATGGTGGACAGTATCGTCTCTTTTGGGATCGTTTGTGTACACGTCCACGAGCTTTGGTCCTCGGCGCTGGGCATATCAGCCAACCGGTAGTGGAGATGCTGACACTCATTGATTATGCGGTACCGCTGTTGATGATCGCTTAGAATTTGCCAATGCCCTGTTATTTCCTCAGGCAGAGCAAGTTATTTGTGAAAATTTTAGTGTAGCATTACAATACATAGATATTAGACAGTATTCGGCAATCATTATTGTTACGAGGGGACATCGTTATGATCTAGAGTGTTTGCTATTGGTTTAGATATTGGTGCTCAAACCCCAGCTGAGATTGCTCTTAGTATTGTTGCAGAGGTCTTGGCAACGACTCGACAGGGTACTTGTTTGCCCCTTAGTGCTAGAAAGGGATGATAAAGTGGATGAAGTAATTATTAGGGAGATTTGTGCAGTCAAAGAGCAGCAGAGCAAGGCTGTGTTAGTTACGATTATTGCCACCCTTCCACGCCGCGGAAAGCTGGTACTAAGATGCTGATCTATCCTGATGGGCGCATAGTAGGTGCGATTGGTGGTGGTTGTACGGAGTCTGAGGCTAGACTAGAGACTCTTAGAGCACTAGATGAAAATACGTCCTTTACTTATTTATTATCCTTGCTTGATGATGCAGTCGCTGCTGAGGGCATGGTGTGCGGTGGTACGATGGAAATTTTTCTGCAAGTGATTTAAAGCGTAAATGGAGGTAAAAGCCTAAAATAAATCTAATGTTAAGGAGATTATTATGTTTACGTTTACAGTGAACGGTAAGACGATTGAGACGCAGCAGGATAAAAAATTACTGACCTTTCTCAGGGATGATTTGCGTATTATTTCGGTAAAAGATGGATGTAGTGAAGGAGCATGTGGTACTTGTACGGTACTGATTAATGGAAAAAAAGTAAAAGCATGTATTCCAAAAATTTCTTCTCTCGTGGGCAAGTCCATCGTCACGGTGGATGGACTATCAGAACGGGAAAAAGCAGTGTATGTCTACTGCTTTGCTGAGGCGGGTGCGGTACAGTGTGGTTATTGTATTCCAGGCATGGTCATGTCTGCTAAAAGCTTATTAGATACCAATCTTAATCCGACACTTAAGGAAGTCAAGGAAGCCATCAAAGGTAATCTTTGTCGTTGTACTGGTTATCTTAAGATTGAGGAAGCTATTTTGAAAGCCGCAGATTTTTTTCGAGATAATTTGCCAATTCCAGCCCGTGAAAATGCAGCGCTGCTCAATCAGCGATTTCAACGTGTCGATGCCCAAGAAAAGATTCTTGGCAGCGGTGAGTTCGTCGATGATATCGTCGTACCGGGTATGATATATGCCAAGGCATTACGCTCGAAATATCCACGGGCTATCATTAATAAGATTGACGTCAGCAAAGCACTGGCCCATCCTGATTGTGTACGAATTCTGACAGAAAAAGATGTGCCAAATAAAAAGGTTGGACATATTGTGATGGATTGGGATGTGATGATCCCTGAAGGTGGCACTACCCGTTATATCGGCGATGCATTGGCACTAGTGGCAACGAATCATAAGGAAACTCTAGACGAAGTACTCGCTCTCATCCAGGTAAGCTATACTGAACTTACACCTGTAACTTGCCCGGCAGATGCTCTTAAGTCCGATGCCCCACTGATTCACGAGCAGGGGAACATCATGCGTAAGGAAGTGCTCAAACGAGGAAACGCCGATGAGGCTATTAAAAACTCTAAGTATGTGGTGACCCGTACCTATAACACCCCATTTAACGACCATGCTTTTATGGAGCCAGAATGCGCTATCGCTATGCCGGATGGTGATGACGGGCTACTGCTCTATACCGGCTCTCAGTCGGTGTACGACGAAAGGCATGAGATTTCTCATATGTTAGGGATTCCAGAAGAAAAGGTACACTGCCAATCCAAGCTAGTGGGTGGTGGCTTTGGTGGTAAAGAGGATATGACTGTCCAGCATCACGCGGCGCTAATGACTTGGTATACCAAAAAACCAGTTAAGGTAAAATTTTCTCGTCAGGAAAGTCTTAACTATCATACCAAACGTCATGCCATGGAGATGGAATTTACCACAGCTTGTGATGAATTTGGTATCCTGACCGGTATGAAAGCAATTTTGATTGCTGACACGGGCGCTTATGCTTCCTTAGGCGGTCCTGTTCTGCAAAGAGCGTGTACCCATGCAGCGGGCCCTTATAACTACCAAGATATTGATATTGTTGGTATGTCCGTATATACCAATAATGTAGTTGGTGGCGCATATCGTGGTTTTGGTGTGACCCAAAGTTGCTTCGCTACTGAGAATAATATTAACCTATTGGCGGAAATGGTGGGTATTTCTCCTTGGGAAATACGTTATAAAAATGCCATTCGTCCTGGTCAGATACTGTCCAATGGGCAGATTGCAGATCCTAATTGCGCTATGGTCGAATGCTTAGAGGCTATCAAAGAGGTTTATGAAGCTCATCCTTATGCAGGGATTGCATGTGCTTTTAAAAATAGTGGTACTGGTGTTGGTCTTAAGGATATTGGACGCTGTACCCTTGCGGTAGAGCAGGGGATCGTACATATCAAAACCTCTGCCGCTTGTATGGGACAGGGAATTGCCACCATGTGCACTCATATGGTATGTCAGCAAACGGGTCTTGATCCAGCGCTAATTTATCATGAACGTCCAGACACGGTGCGTACGCCCAACACGGGAACAAGTACCGCCTCCAGGCAGACGGTGGTGACAGGAGAAGCCACACGGAGGGCCGCGGAAAAACTGGGCATTGAATTACAGGCAGGCAAGACCCTGGAAGAACTTGAGGGGCAGGAGTTTTACGGCGAATTTTCAGCAATTACGGATCCCATGGGTTCATCGAAGGAATTCCCTGTTAGCCATGTTAGCTACAGTTATGGTGCACAGGTTGTTATTCTAGATCAGCAGGGTAAAGTGGAAAAAGTGGTGGCCGCCTATGATGTGGGTACGCCAGTGAATATCCAGTCCGTGGAAGGGCAAATCGAAGGCGGGATCATTATGGGGTTAGGTTTTGCCCTGACGGAAGATTTTCCTGTCAAAGGTGGGTATCCTCAGCTGAAGTTTGGTACTCTTGGTTTGATGCGTGCCCCCGATGCACCCCTGGTTCAGGTTAAATTGGTACAGTCTAAGGGGGAAAAACTGCCCTATGCCCTTGGTGCGAAAGGCGTGGGCGAATTATGTCTGGTTCCTACATCCCCAGCTTGCTCACATGCCTATTACCGCTTTGATGGGAAATTTCGCACATCCTTACCCCTGAAAGAAACGTATTATAAAAAATAAGCAGGTGGATTTATGAAGCAGGGGCAGCTGCAAATTGCAGGGATTGTAGCGGCAGCGGGTTTGTCCACAAGGATGGGAGAGTTTAAACCCCTCCTGCCTTACGCTTCCCATACAATGATACAAAGCACTGTTGCAAGCCTAAAAAATGCGGGGGTTCAGCACATTATTGTCGTGGTGGGGTATCGTGGGGATGAAATTGCAGGGCGACTGGCAGGCATGGAAGATGTGAAGGTCATCTATAACCCTAACTATCAGGAGGGAGATATGTTGGAATCTATCCAACTTGCTTTACAAGCATTAGAAGAAGGCTGGATTACCATATTTCACCTAAACGCTAAGCTATGATACCCATAATTTTATTAAAGAACCTAACCTCAGAGAGGGCAGGTTGAATTTCTTCAACTTGCCCCTTTATGATCATATACATGGTTATCGTTAATTGCTTTCACGACAGTTTTAGAGATGTCAAACCATTGGAATGATCCTAGATATAGGGGTGCCGCAGGGTGTCGTAGGGGTGTTGAATCTCTAAATTATCCGTGTAATAGTATCAATTCTCCATCACAACACATGTTGAGTGTGTGGCGTTGATAGTAAAGAGATAGCCAGTAATGGCGGGCTCTCGTGGGTTTTGGTTAATTTTAAAAGTATGTTTTTATGTTCGCGCAGACTTCGGTTTGCGCGATTTTTCTGTTTAGGGGTGTCGCGAACAAATACACGAAACTCATACTTTTACACGGAATTAGAGGGGTATTTTGCGAAAAAGTACAGTGAAATTTGAGAAACGACACCCCACAAGAATTGGTAATTAATGAGGATGTTTAAGGGCTAGTAGAGGTACTGACAATATCTTAACTAAAATATACCCTAAGCCTTGAATCAATGACGGCTTAGCTTTTTTTACTCTAAGCAAATATTTGATATGTAGTTAATTTGTTAATGATACATCAATAAAGGGAAAAAATGTTTAATGGCGAATGGAAGAACGAAGGGACAGATTTTTTTACTGCCTGTGAGGAGATATTGAGATATGGTGTTTCAAGTTATTTCTATAGCTTTTGTTATTTTCGTATCTATGGTTATGATTGGATATATCAGCGGCTTTTTTTTATTCGTGACTGGGCCAATGAAATTTTCTGATCTGCGACCACTATTGGGATTGTTTTTCGTATGCACTATAATGTTATATGAATTTATACCAAGGCTAATTGCTAAATATCCGCCTTCAATAGAAAGTTTATTTTCAGTATCTGGTCACTATATAATATTTACTACCATATTATCTGTCTGTCTTTTAGCATTGTCGCTCTTTTTTTCAAATCAAGTCTATGTCTACTTCTGGGTAGCTGAGTGTTTCTCTATTTTCACGAAAAAGCATATTTTGACCGCTAACCGTGAAAATGAAGAGGGGGAACATAATGATATTTTTTATTATAGTAGGATTGCTAGTTGGTGGAATCTTATATCAATATATGGCGAAGAAAGCTGAAAAGAAAAAATATAAGCCGTTAGGTAAAATGATCGAGGTAGAAGGACATAAAATGCATATTTTTGCACGAGGAGAGGAGGGACAAACTGTTGTAATAACAGGTGGATTAGGCACGGCATCACCGTTTATTGATTTCTACCAGGTGGTTGATGAGTTATCAAAACATGCACGTGCTGTTGTATATGAACGTCCAGGATATGGATGGAGTGAATCAGCGACAACACCTAGAAATGTCGATCAAATTACCTCAGAATTATACTGCTTGTTGCATAAGGCCAAAGAGAAGCCACCATATTTATTGGTAGCTCATTCGTACGGTTCTTTGGAGGTAATTCATTTTGCCCAAAGGTATCCGCACCTTGTAGTGGGAATTTTATTTGTCGATGCTGGTAACCCTAGCTTTTATCAAGATTTCAAACCTCCTTTAATTAAAACTGTAATCTATATCGTTAAATTCATTACCCATACTGGTTTAATGCGAATTGTCGGAAATATTTTAGAACTACTGGGTATTGATAAGGCTTCTGTTTTGCCAGCAGATATACGACCAATAGCAAAGATGATGTTTTATAGTAAATGGTTTAATAATGACAGCATTAGGGAATTGAAAGATTGTAATGATAGTGCCGAGCATGTACTGTCATTTGGCAATCTTGGCGATATACCAATAACAATTCTATCTGCGGAAGATACTGTAAATAAAGTGAAGAACTGGCGGAAAAGTCAGGAACAATTAACAAATTGGTCGACGCGTAGCTGTCATAAAATAATTAACAACGCAGGTCATAAGATGCCGGTGACTCACTCGGATGTTATTGTGAGAGAAATTTTGGATCTACTAAAGTTAGCGTTGTAATATAAGATACATAGCTAATCTGGATAGGGCATATCCTTAGAGCTTGGTAATTTATACTGGCGTTAGTCGGTACGTCCAAAGAAGCCCACACCTCTTAGGTGGTGGGAGTATGTCACAGGGAATCCCAATAACTATATTACGGGAATTATTATTTCAATTGAGTAGGAGGCTGACATATGACTATGGAAAAACTAGATTATAAAAAAGAATATAAGGATCTATATGTACCAAAGCAAAAGCCAACTATGGTAGATGTACCTACTATGACATTTATTATGGTAAATGGAAGTGGCAATCCCAATATTGAAGGTGGAGAATATCAGCACGCAATAGAGTTGCTATATGGATTGTCTTATACAATAAAAATGAGCAAAAAGAATGGTTGCCAGCCAGAAGACTATTTTGATTATGTTGTACCACCTCTAGAAGGATTATGGTGGTTAGAAGAAGACGAGATGGATTTCACGCAAAAGAACAAATTTTCTTGGACTTCAATGATTCGACAACCTGAATTTGTGACAACAGAAGTATTCCAATGGGCCTGTAACGAACTTAAAAGGAAAAAACCACAAATCGATACTGCGAAAGCATATCTTGAAACATTTACAGAAGGCCTATGTGTGCAAATCATGCACATTGGACCATATGATGATGAACCGAAAACAATTGAATTGATTGAAACTTATATAAGTGAAAATAACTTTAAAAATGCAATTTCATTAATTGAGCATGATGGAAGAATACGTAGACATCATGAGATTTATTTATCAGATCCAAGAAAAACAGCTCCTCAGAAGTTGAAAACTGTTTTAAGGCATCCTGTTGTTAAGGCAGAAGTTAATATCAATAGGTAAAGCTTTGATATGATCGCCACATTTTCTCCCGATTCACACCATGCACGTCCAACGCTTAAAGTGAGCCTTGCAGGGCGTTGGTTGACATTTTTAATTAGGAACATGTCGCGCTTTGTTTCGCTCAGACTTCGGTTTGAGCGTTTTTTCTGTTTGTGGGGTATTTCAGATATAGTTGGTTGATTTATTAAATGTCTCTAGAGTTACCTTGATAAACGCTTTTAAAGCCGGGGATAGCCATTTATCTTTGTGGTATATTAGCTGAGCTTTTATTCCGAAGGGAGGACCGGCCCAAGGTAATTCAATCAGCTGATTACTTATAAGCTCTTGTTGAACTACGACATGTGGTAAGAAGCCGATTCCCCATCCATCACAAACAAACTTTTTAATGACCTCGTTACTACTCACTCCCATAATGGAAGACGGTTTTACACTTGCTTGTGTGAGGATACTTTCAAAAATTTTTCGATAAGTACAACCTTCGGCCGTCAGGATGAGGGATTTGCCGTTTATATCAGAAGGAGTAACCTGATGCTTTTTAGCAAGCGGATGATTTGGTGAGGCTATTATGGCCATAGATTCTTCAAAAAGTACATGAGTAATAAGATCAGGCTCAATACATGGCACATCAAGAAAGAAGACGATGTCTATAATGTTTTTCCTAAGCAGTGTTCGATAGTCAATACCGGCGTCAAAGCTAAGGTTGATTTCCACTTGGGGGTAACAGGTTCGAAATGTGTTAAAAACTTTTGGTAATCGGTGAATGCAAAGAGATTCTGCTGTACTAATCAGTAGAGATCCTTTGGGTGTTAAAGAACAGGAAATCACGTCCTTGGCTTCATTGGAGAGGTTTAGAATTTGAGTAGCATAGTTAAAGAGCTGTTCACCTTGTTGTGTTAGCTTAATTTGCTTACCTAAACGTTCAAACAACCGAGTGTCAAAATCTTCTTCAAGCATTTGGATCTGACTGGTGATGGAAGACTGTGCATAACCTAGCTCACTTGCAGCTTTTGTAAAACTTAATAACTTTGCCACTGTAATGAAAGTTTTTAATTGACGAAGTTCCACTTTTACATACCACCCATCGAAAAAACTGAAGTATTATATCAATACTATCAATTTTACCTATTTATATTTCTATGATAATATAATTTCTATAAGAGATCCAGTAAAAAGTGAGGAACATTTTACAATAAATTGTTAATGGAGGGGAAAGATGAAAACCATTTGTAGTGAAGAAATAAAATGTCGAGCAAGAAATCTTGGGGTGGATTTATGCGGAATTGCTTCAGTGGATCTTTTTGCAGACGCGCCGTCCGGATTTCACCCAACAGATATTATAAAGGAATGTAAAAGTGTGATAGTAATGGCTTTGCGTTTCCCGATAAGTACTCTTTCAGCTACATCTCAAGCCGCATATACTTTTGTTCGAAATAGATTGGTTGAAAAAATAGATTTTATTACATTTCAAATTTCATCAGAATTAGAAGATATAAGATGTTGCGCTGTTCCGATTCCGTCCTCTGATCCCTACGACTATTGGGATGATAGCAGGAAACACGGGCAAGGAGTTTTATCATTAAAACATGCTGCAGTTCGGGCCGGGTTGGGGCATATGGGGAAAAACACTCTCTTAATTAACGACCAACTAGGGAATATGATTTGGTTAGGGGCTGTCCTCATTGATAAAGAACTTGAACCAGACTTGATGGCAACTTATCAAGTCTGCATCCCCCATTGTCGGATTTGCTTAAATTCTTGTCCAATTAATGCTTTGGATGGTACTACTATTGTGCAAAGCAAGTGTCGCAGCATTTCCGCAAAATATACTGAAGGCGGAGGAGGGGTTTATGCGTGCAATATTTGTAGAAAGCTTTGCCCCCAGTATAAAGGAATAAATTAAAATAACGGAGGATGATAATATGAGTATACCAGTTATAAATTTTGAAGAAAAATTTGCCAAGATCAAGGATCTTCATAGCTACAAACTTGTTGCACAGATGAACGACTATCATTTTAAATTGGTAAGGATGAAAAGGGAGTTTATTTGGCATAATCACCCTGAAACTGATGAGGTTTTTATAATTATCGATGGTAACATGCAGATTTCGCTAAGAGATGAGATACTTTACTTAAAAAAAGGGGAATTTGTCGTAATACCTAAAGGCGTTGAGCATAAACCATCCAGTAGTGAAGAATGCAAGATATTATTGATTGAGCCGGCGGCAACAATTAATACCGGAAATGCAGGCGGGGACTTGACAGATACAAAAATTGAATGGATTTAAATGAAAATAATGGATAGAGCCTCTATTAGATAATATTAAATTTGCCTGCTAGAAATTGAATATGCGTGTGTTATGTTCGCTCAGACTACGGTTTGAGCGTTTTTTTTGTTGGGGGGTGTCGTGAACAAATACGCGAAATTATATTAATACGCGGAATTAGAGGGGTATTTTGCGAAAATGTACAGTGAGAAATGGTAAAACGACACGTGCGCCAAGAAGCGCACGGAGTATAGCGGGAGGAAATCCCGCCTGGGAAGGCCTAGCCAGCCACTCAGTATCTAGCCTTGGGACTGAAGCGGTAACGCCAGGTCTAAGCGTAGGCAAGAAAGGTAGTAGGCGGAAAGCGAAAGTTGAAGATGTAGAATCCCGAAATTTCTCAGTGGGAATGGTCGATGCATGTGTCGAGCAGAAGACAATATTGGGCTTAGCGATAAAGGCGAGCTAAGTTTGACGCCCCGGGATCGTAGGTCTTGGCATGCTATACAACGTTACTCCGTGTGAACTTGGGAGACNCTGCCGCCCTCCGAAAGGAGTATGGCTGACAAGTCGAAGACGAGGAAGCCAAATANACGGCAGGGANTCGGATTACGCCATACTACCAATGAAGTAGGGTAATGCCTACGGAGGGAAGGGCGTAACATAATAGTGACCTTGAAAAGGGAAACAGTGCTGCACTGGAGGCAGGGAAATCATTGGCAACAAAACTGACGAGGATAGCCGAGCTAGCCAAACAAAGACCGAGAGCTAAATTGCAAACCCTAATCCATGCCATTGACGAGGAAAGCCTGAAAGAGGCTCACAGTGCTCTGTCGGCAAATAAAGCAGTCGGTATTGACGCTGTAAGCAAAGAAGAATACGGCGAAAAGCTACAGGAAAACATTACTGATCTACTATCAAGGATGAAGCGACAAGCATACAAGCCGCAACCCGTAAAGAGAGTCTACATTCCGAAAGCAGATGGAAAGAAGCGACCGTTAGGCATACCTGCCTATGAGGACAAGCTAGTGCAGAAAGCCCTTAACGAAATCTTGACCGTTATCTACGAACTCGAATTTCTTGACTGTTCCTATGGTTTCAGACCAGGGAGAAGCTGCCATGATGCGCTAAAAGAAATTACTAAAATAGTAGAAAGCAAGAAGGTTAGCTATGTGGTAGATGCGGACATCAAAGGTTTCTTTGACAATGTTGACCACGGGTGGATGATGAAGTTTCTGCAGGATCGCATCCAAGATCCGAACCTTCTGCGACTAATACAGCGGTTCCTGAAAGCTGGGCTCATAGAGGCTGGAGAAGAATACGAGACAGATACAGGAACACCACAGGGCGGAGTCATCTCACCCACACTGGCGAATGTTTACCTGCACTATGTCCTGGACTTGTGGTTCACGGTGAAAATAAAGCGGGAATGCAGAGGTGAAGCCTACCTTATACGGTACGCTGATGACTGTGCGCCACGAAGGCAAAGGCCGAGTGCCATGCTTAACCGTAGATGAGGGTGGGCCCCTCGGAACCGCTATACAGGTGGAGGCTCCAAACCACCGTAAGTTGCTGTGGTCAAAAGCCATGGTGGTGAGCGTTACGGAAAAGGCGAAGCTAGACTTCGTCAGGTATGTGCCAATGGAGACGAACACAAGTGAACCGCTGATAACGTGTCGAAAGCGTAGGAACGTCATCAAAACCGGGAGGTAGTCGTTGGCCCGGGATAAATCTGGAGGAAACCTGTTTACTGTCCAGATGGTGGCCGGCATGAAGGCGGCGTGAACGTGGTACAGGCTTCGGTTAGGAACGTGGGAACCTGTTCCCCGATGTTAAGGGAAAACTCCAAGTGGAAGACCCACAAGGACGAAAGTACTGATGCGGGGCGCAGGGGCGGAATGGCCTGTAGTAGTGATGAAACTTCGTAATTGAAGTGGAGCGAAGGGGCTGTGTTATCCAGTTTTGAACTATGGTCAACCGATAAGGGAGGAACCAATGAACAAAGCAAAGCCATATGAAATCTCCAAACACATAGTGCTGGAGGCATTTCAAAGAGTTAAAGCGAACAAGGGAGCGGCTGGAATAGATGGCGAAAGCTTAGAAAATTTTGAGGCAGATCTGAAGAAGAACCTTTATAAGATCTGGAATCGAATGTCTTCTGGTAGTTATTTTCCCCCACCCGTTAAAGCGGTAGAAATTCCTAAAAAGGATGGAGGAAAACGTATACTCGGAGTTCCCACAGTGTCAGACCGAGTAGCGCAAATGACTGCCAAAATCTATTTTGAGCCACAAGTAGAACCACACTTCCATTCGGATTCTTACGGATACCGACCAGGAAGATCAACAGCTGATGCCCTTAGCATTGTCCGGCAACGCTGTTGGAAGTATGACTGGGTCTTGGAATTCGATATCAAGGGTTTATTTGATAACATTGATCATGAATTATTGATGAAAGCGGTTCGCAAACATACAGACAACCCATGGGTTATCCTTTATATTCAGAGATGGCTTAAGGCATCTTTTCAGATGCCAGATGCAACCATCAATGAAAGGACTAAAGGCACTCCTCAGGGTGGTGTCATCAGTCCAATTTTATCGAACCTGTTTCTTCATTATGCATTCGATATCTGGATGGATAGAACTCATCCAGATAAACCATTTGCACGATACGCCGATGATGCTGTGGCACATTGCCGCAGTAGAGTAGCCGCGGAGAAACTCCACGATGATTTGAAGGACAGGCTTATTGAATGTGGACTGGAATTGCATCCGACTAAGACACGTATTGTTTATTGCAAGGATGATGACCGGCGAGCGGAACACCCGGAAACTAAGTTTGATTTTCTGGGATATACCTTTCGAGCACGTAGGTCAAAGAACAAATACGGAAAACACTTCATCAACTTCACGCCAGCGGTCAGCAACAAAGCGAGCAAAGCTATGCGGCAGACCATTCATGATTGGCGTATGCATTTAAAACCAGATAAGGCTCTTGAAGATTTATCTAAGATGTTCAATCCGGTAATACGAGGGTGGATCAACTACTATGGACGCTTTTACAAATCGGAACTATACTCCGTACTTAAGTACATGAATCAAGCCTTGATTCGCTGGGTGCAACGAAAGTACAAGAAATTCGCCAACCATAAACAGCGAGGAACTCAGTGGCTCGGTCAGATTGCCAGACGTGAACAGAAGTTGTTCGCACACTGGAAAATGGGGATTTATCCTGGGGCTGGATGATGGGAGCCGGATGAGCTGAGAGGTTCAAGTCCGGTTCTGAGAGAGACTCGGGGTGAAATTCCCCGGGTCTACTCACCTTGCATGCTTCTTTCAATATCAAGATGATGCTGAAACTTTCTATAGAAAGTTGAAAGATCGATTAGGGAAGTTCAACCTTGAGATAGCAGAGGAGAAAACGAAGATTGTTGAATTCGGACGCTTCGCCAAAGAAAGGCGAGATAAACGAGGGGAAGGGAAACCGGAAACATTCGACTTTCTCGGATTCACGCACTACTGTAGCAAAAGCAAGATGGGTAAATTCCGCGTCAAGAGGAAAACCAGCAGGAAGAAATTCAGAGCGAAGCAAAAAGTCTTCGCTGAATGGCTCCACTATAATATGCATACTGAGATAGGAGACTTAATCAAGCAGATCAATGCCAAACTGGTCGGGCACTACCGATATTACGGGGTGACCGACAACAGCAATGGAATTCATGCATTTGGATACCAGATACGGCGTAAGTTGTTTGCAGTGCTCAATCGCAGAAGCCAGAAGAAGAGCCTGACTTGGGAAGGATTTGCAAAGATTGATAAACGATTCCCACTTGCTAGGGAAAGAATTTATGTGAATATATATGGCTAATTGTAGGTAAATACTGTTATGAAGAG
>JGI24147J20444_1000025_pt1 | contig 145452 bp, 145 predicted proteins | sample BarGraIncub1133A_FD_20444 | JGI IMG/M metagenome (IMG submission 20444) | reverse complement strand
CATATAACAACTTAATATTTTATACGACCCATTAGCTCAGTTGGTAGAGCATCTGACTTTTAATCAGGGTGTCGGGCGTTCGAGCCGCCCATGGGTCACCATTTTTAACATTAAAACCACTATTTATTGTGGTTTATTTTTCTATCTAATCAAATATCAATAAATAATAAGCAAAAGCTTGCAGAGACAATGGATTACTGGTATAATCATAACATTGCGGAAGTGGCTCAGTGGTAGAGCACTGGCTTCCCAAGCCGGGGGTCGCGAGTTCGAATCTCGTCTTCCGCTCCACTAGTTGATTTCTCAATACCCTTCGTTTTTATCTGCGAAGGGTATTTTATTTTGAATTATTGTTAGATGAGAATTTATTGATCTAAGAACGATTCCTGAATAGATTTAAGGATTTTGAAAGTAAGAAATAATGATCGGTGAAGTAAAATGGCAGTATGCTTAGGTTTCACATGACATAACGAAATTTGATAAAAATAAAAATAAAGATTTTTAAGAAAATAAGAATGATAAAAAAATAACAATGACAAAGGCATGAATTTAGAATATAATACAGGTGTAAAAGAAGGGAGAAAAAATTTATGGTTAATTTAACAATTGATGGACAAAATATTAGTGTGGATTCAGGAACAACTATCCTAAAGGCAGCTCGTTCTGTTGGTATCGACATACCCACACTGTGTAATTTTAAAGACTTTACGCCAGATGGTAACTGTCGTATGTGTCTTGTGGAAGTTGTAGGAGCAAGGCGGATGGAAACATCTTGTTCAACTCCTGTTGCAGAAGGTATGGTGGTTAATACTAATACACTGGAGGTACGAAAAGCCCGACGCTTTGTATTAAAAATGCTCATGTCAGATCACACATTTGACTGTTTGACCTGTTATAAATATGGCTGTTGTGAATTTGTGGAATTTAATGCGAACTGTATAGATTATGATGCTAAAAAAGAGTTTGGAACTGAAATGGTAATGAAAAAACCCATTGATACTTCCAATCCATTTTATGATTATGATCCAAATAAATGTGTTTTATGTAATCGATGTATCAAGGTATGTGAACATCTCCAATGCAATCATATTTTAGCCCAATGCGATCGAGGTTATGATACCAGCATAAATCCTGTTTTTGAAACACCCAGGGGGAAATCCGAATGTGTAAGCTGTGGAAATTGTCTAGCAGTCTGTCCTACAGGAGCTTTATCTCCTAAACATTTCAAACCTTTTGCTTACACAAAAAATGTAGAAACAATTTGTCCCTATTGCGGTGTTGGTTGTACAATCAATCTGAAGGTACTTGATAATAAGATTACAGATGTATATAGTACCGAAGGAAATGTAAATGATAATTTGCTTTGTGTAAAAGGGCGTTTTGCACATGATTTTGTGAGCAGTCCGGATCGCTTGACCACGCCTCTAATTAGGAAAAATGGCGTTCTTGAAGAGGCAACATGGGAAGAAGCAATATCATTAGTTGCTGAAAAGCTTAAAGAAGCAAAGGCCGAAGGACCACAGGCAGTAGCAGGATTATCTTCAGCACGATGTACCAATGAAGATAATTATGTATTCCAGAAGTTTATACGTACTGTCGGAGAAACCAATAATCTAGACCATTGTGCACGATTATGCCATGCTTCCACAGTTGCCGGTTTAGCACAATCCTTTGGCAGTGGTGCAATGACCAATAGTATTGATGAAATTGACGTTATGGATGTTATGTTCATTTGCGGTACAAATACCACTGATACTCATCCAGTGATTGGAGCGAAAATTAAACAACGCCAACAAAACGGCGGAACACTCATTGTAGCAGAGCCTCGTAAAATAGAATTGGCAAAATATGCTGATGTATATTTACAAATTAAACCAGGAACAAATGTTCCGTTATTTAATGGGATGATGCGGGCTATTTTAGATGCAGGCCTTGAAGATAAAACGTTTATTAACGAAAGAACTGAAGGGTATGAAGCATTTAAAGAATTTATGGACACCTTAACCGTGGAAGGTTGTGCTGAAATTTGTGGTGTGGATCCAGATGAAATGCGAAAAGCAGCATTGCTCTACGCAACAAAAGATAAGGGCGGCATTTTCTATTCCATGGGTGTTACACAACATAAAACTGGAACCGACGGGGTTATGTCCACAGCGAATTTAGCAATGCTTACCGGAAAAATTGGTCGAGAAGGATGTGGAGTAAACCCACTTCGTGGACAAAACAATGTTCAGGGTGCTTGCGATATGGGAGCCTTACCAGGAGATCTTCCTGGTTATCAAAAAATAGCTAATCCTGAAGCTGTAGAAAAATTTGAAAAAGCCTGGGGTGCTAAACTTCCAAAGAATGTCGGAAGAACTGTCACAGAAATCGTTGATGGTGTTGGCGAAGGTATTATTAAATTCTTGTATATCATGGGCGAAAATCCTGTGGTATCTGACCCAAACACTAACCACGTTCGGGAAGCTCTTGGAAAAAGCAATTTTCTTGTAGTTCAAGATATTTTCTTAACCGAAACAACTGAATTTGCAGATGTAGTACTGCCAGCCTTTGTTTTTGCAGAAAAAGATGGAACCTTTACCAATACAGAACGCCGAATTCAACTTCTCAGAAAAGCTGTTGAAGCACCGGGAATTTCAAAAACTGATTGGGAAATTATTGGCTTAATTGCCAAAGAAATGGGCGCAAAAGGTTTTGATTATACCAGCGCTGATGAAATCATGGATGAAATTGCATCGGTAACACCGAGTTACACAGGGGTATCTCTTGAACGTCTGCGTAATGGTGACCGGATCCAATGGCCATGTTTAAGTAAAGACTCTGAAGGTGCAAGATTCTTACATCAAGGGAAATTTACACGCGGTTTGGGAGCCTTTAAAATTGCAGATTATATTCCGCCAGAAGATCAAGCGGATGATGAATATCCACTTATTCTAATGACAGGTCGAATTCTCCAACATTATCATTCAAGAACCATGACTATGCGGACTCCTGGGATCCAGGAAATTGCTGGAGAGGCCTTTGTTGAAATTAATCCGGAAACTGCCAGATCCTATGGCATAGAACAGGGAGATTTCATTGAGGTCACGTCTCCAAGAGGCGATGTTTGTGCAAAAGCACGATTCAATGAGGGTATTATGGAGACAAATCTCTTTATGCCTTTCCATTATGGTGAAACTGGCGCAAATTATTTAACTGGTGGCCAGTTAGATCCGATTGCAAAAATCCCACCATTTAAAGTTGTTAAAGCTAAAATCCGTAAAAGGATCTAAAATTGTTCCAGGGAGAAGGGGATGCGCAAGCGCCCCTTCTTTTTTTAATTGAGAGAGTGTGTTAAAAAAACATCAGTTATGTTAGCGAAGCTTCTCAAAAAAGATAAACCTGTCCTTTTTTATCATGGCAGCAACTGGTATAATACTTAATATAAGCATATTTAAGCTATTATATAAACTTATTCCACCAATAAAATAATAATAAAGGAGAGTCAATGAGTTTTAATTTATCACTGGTCAGTTTTTTTATTTTAATCATAGCCTATTTTGCAGTGGTGGAGATCTTTACCGTTCTGTTTCGGCTCACAGGTTTAAGAGAAGATAAAGCTCGCTTCCAAGCCATTTCTTGTATGACGAATAGCGGATTTACAACCAAGGAAAGTGAACTTATCCTTAATTCGGTAGCACGCCGACGTCTTGCCAGAATCATGATGATCTTTGGCTACCTGTTTGCAGTAACAGGGGTTTCGATTCTAGTGAATTTGTTTATTCGTTCATCGGGAGATCAAATAAATTGGTGGAGTATTGTATTTTCCATTGTATTTCTGATTCTTATTTTATTGTTTACCCGTTCCAAATGGATTGTTAAAAAATTTGATAGTCTGGTAGAATCATTGGCGAAAAATAAAACCAAAGGTGCGTTTTGTAATAATGTCCGGATTTTAGAAATGTTTCACGACAAGCTGATTGCTGAGGTTTTTGTAACCTGCATTCCAGATGAAATTCATGGAAAAACTTTATTGGAAATGAATTTTCGCCATACTTATAAATTAAATGTACTATTGATAAAACGTGGAAATATTATTATAGATCATGTGATAGCAGCTGATCAGATTATCCAAGGGGATAGGGTTTTAATTTATGGTTCAAAGGATAATATTATGGAACTTTTTAAAGACAAAATTTAAAAAACACTAAAATGGGTTGACAAACAACCTGGAGTTTGTTATTATAATCAGGCACGTTACAGATAGTAACTTATGAAGTTGCTTTGAGTAACAGTGTTTTTGCGGATGTGGCGGAACTGGCAGACGCGCTAGACTTAGGATCTAGTATCTTACGATGTGGGGGTTCAACTCCCTTCATCCGCACCAATTTAAGCGGAAGTAGCTCAGTGGTAGAGCATCGCCTTGCCAAGGCGAGGGTCGCGAGTTCAAATCTCGTCTTCCGCTCCAGAATTTATCAAATTGAAGAAACCTAGGTATTAACCCAGGTTATTCTTTTTAAAATCTTATGTGCGCCCTTAGCTCAATTGGATAGAGTGGCTGGCTTCGAACCAGTAGGTTGAGGGTTCGAGCCCCCCAGGGCGCACCATTCGAATTTAAGCCCAGAGCAATCTGGATGAAATCACCATCACTGATGGTGATTTTTTTTACCTCGAAAAAGTTGAGCTATTAATATTACAATAAATCGGACAAGAGAAATTAAGGAGCAAATATGGAAAACACGATTACAATAAATAAATCAATTTTACATGTTTTAGATACAAATGCCGGAATACCTGTACTGTCAGATGTTTTATTAAATATGTCAACTGGGGTTAAAGAATATATTGAAAAGCATGTTGAAAAATCCATCAAAGATTCTGATATCAAAAGAACAACCTTTAGGGATCAAAGTAACTTTAAAAATAAAATTTCAGATTATCGAAGCCATTCTGAGGAACTGGTTCGGGTGAGTCGTGAAATATCTCAGTTGTTTTTTGATTATATGCTTGAGAATATTGAAATCCCATCAGCCGATCTTGTCTTTGTTGATTTTGACCTGAATCATGAAACGTATTTGGGGATTTTCAAGTTTAATTATAAGCATGGATACATTCATTATGTGAACACAGATAATGGGTTATCCAATGATATTTTAGTTCAACCCTGTGTGTTACCCACTGAAAGTCAAAAGCTGGAGGAATTTGTTATTGTTAATTTGAGAACACATGAGGTAATGATTAAAGAAAAAAAATATGCCATTGATGATCAAAAGGAGTATTATATCTCAAACCAATTACTTCAATGCGAGGATGCCATTTCAGAAAAAGAAGCCTTTGACATTGTCGAAAAAACAGTAAAAAAAATTATTGCCACAGAATATTCTGGAGATATTGAAAAGTTAAACAACTTTAAGCAAGTCATGGCTGATGACTATGATTCGGAAAGCAAAATTGATATTGACAATATCGCAAAAATAACCTTTAATGGAGATGAAATGATCCAGGCGAAGTTTATGGAAGCAGTTGAGCAAAACGGATTGTTTGATAAAAAGGTTCAGGTAACTTCGAACATTGAAAAGAAGATTTTTAAAAAGCAGAAATTTATTACAGATACAGGAATCGAAATTAGTATTCCTGCAGATCAGTTAAACAGAAATGATATTATAGAGTTCAAAAACAACCCGGATGGGACTATATCTGTGGAAATAAAAAATATTGGTTTATTAAATCAGAAGTAAAAGAGATATGGAGGAACACAATAATGATTAGAACTGGAAAATTATTAGGGAAAAATAAATTTACCACATGTATGCCCTTAATTTCAGGAACCGAAGCGGCACTTTTTAAAGAAGTTGAGGAAACAGGTGTAAGCGATTATGATTTTTTAGAATGGCGCCGGGATTATTTTCGTCAGGGGGAAGTCTTAACCGTTGATGAAGAAATAAAGATTTTGAAGAAGCTGAAAAGAATCAAAGGAGATCCTGGGATTATTTATACATTCCGAAGTCATAACGAGGGCGGCGCTTGTGAGACTCCGGATAGTGTGAGGCTGGAAGCCATCGGATTCGCTGCAAGCGTAGCAGACTATGTGGATGTTGAGTTAAAAAGCAGTCATACGTTTTTAAAGGGTGTGAAAAAAGCTTTGGAAAATACAGGCTGTGGGCTCATCCTTTCCCATCATCATTTCAAAAAAACACCTAATGCGAAAGAAATTAATGAAATTTATGATGCCATGGAAAACCTGAAGGCGGATGTTCTAAAGTTGGCAGTGACCCCTTCGTCGGAAGAGGACATGCGACAGCTTATTGGTGCAAGTCTCAAAAAAAATGAAAGAACAGCAAAGACTCTTATTGCCATTGCCATGGGAGCCCTTGGGAGTATTACCAGGGTTGCACCAGAATTGTGTGGGGGTTCTTTAACCTATGTTGCCGGGAGTGGAAAAACAGCCCCAGGTCAATTGACTTTAGAGGAAATAATGATTCTTCGAAAATCACTGGGTCTGGGAAAATTGTCAGAGTATAAATAAAGCCTAAGCTTGGCTACTCAGTTTTTTAGAGTAAAACCAAGCTTGGGCCTTTTATTTTTGCAAATTGTTTTTGTCTTCTCTATATGGAAAGAAATTTTACCATTATAGGATGATCCTTAAACCGATACACCAGCCATTTGGAAAGATGAGCAATGAGAATGCCAATGATGATGCCTCCTAAAACGTCGGTGGGGTAATGTACAAAAAGATAAAGCCGGGAAAAAGAAACCAAAAGTGCGAAAAACACCAGTCCCCATCGCCACAAATCCTTTCGAGTAATAAAATAAGCCCAGACAAAAGCAAAGACTGAAGCACTATGTCCAGATGGAAAGGAAAGGTCCAGGGGCCTGGGAATCAGGAGATGGAATTCGTAGGCCATATAGGGCCGTGGGCGTGCTATAAGGGGTTTGAGTGTCAGATTTCACAAAGAGCCCACACAAGGTCAGTGAAACAAGCAGGGCTAGGCCTGTTAATCGGGTTTCTTTCTTTAGTATTAAAAACGTTGCAAGTAGCAGCCCCCAAATGCCGTTACCCCAAAAATTAGTGATGAAAATAAAAAAGCCATTGAGTTGCTCAAAAACAAGATGATTTTGTATCCATACCAAAATAGACAGCTCCATTAATCTTTCAGGCAATCATTATTTGTAATTTCCCAGTCGATGGGTGAGGCCCCCCGGCTTGCTAAAAGTGCATTAGCTTTTGAAAAGGGACGGCTTCCGAAAAAGCCCCGGTGGGCAGAGAGAGGGCTGGGATGAGGAGATTTTATAATAGGATGCTGTGGATTGGTAATAAGGGGAATTTTATTTTGGGCATCCCGTCCCCAAAGAATAAAGATCACTGGTTCCTCCCGCTGGTTGAGAGTTTCAATCATTTTATTTGTAAAAGTTTCCCAACCCATATTTCGATGAGAAGCGGCCTGTCCGCCACGAACGGTGAGAACGGCATTAAGAAGCAATACTCCTTGACGGGCCCATTTTTTGAGGCACCCATGGTTGGGAATCGCATATCCAAGATCGGCGTTGAGTTCCTTATAAATATTAAGAAGTGAAGGGGGAATAGGAACCCCGGGCTTTACCGAAAAAGAAAGGCCATGGGCCTGGTCAAGACCATGATAGGGGTCCTGACCGATAATGCAAACCTTGGTTTCAGCAAAAGGTGTTAAGTGGAAAGCATTAAAAATATCCTCCATAGGGGGATAAACCAGCCTGGTTTTATATTCCTCAATTAAAAAGTGGCGCAGTTTTATATAATAGTCCTGGTTAAGTTCTTGTTGAATGGGAAGTTCCCAATCGTTATTAAAATGAATGGTCATCATTATCCTCCTGAAAGAAACGGTTATAGAAATTTTCGTTCATCAATTCCTGAAAATTTTCAATATGACAAAGGGTTGCGTCTTGGATGGAGGTCAGGCGATGGTATTGATAGGCATCATCAATAGAAATCACCTTCATTCCAGCAGCTAAAGCTCCTTGGATACCCTCTAACGTGTCCTCAAAAACAAGGCAGTTTTCTGGAGAAACACCTAAAGATTTTGCAGCAGCTAAAAAAACATCAGGATGAGGTTTTCCCATGCCTACTTCACAGGCGAAGTGAAGTGAATGAAAATAGTGATCAATCCCATAATGGGGTAAAAAGAGTTCTAAGGTTGAACGGGTGTTGGAGGTAGCAATGGCCATGGGAATATGATGCTCAAAAACCCAGGATAAAAAAGCCAGAGCACCAGGCTTAAAACCGATTTGCGATAAAATAGCGTTCCGAGACATGGTATCCCACTCGGCTTTAATCGCATCAATAGAATCCGGAAGATCAAATCTTTTTTTAAAATAGTGGGCAGTTTCGGTGAAACTTTTTCCGGAAATTTCAAAGGATAAGTCGTCAGGACAGTTAAGTCCCCGTTCACTAAGATATTGTACATCTATCTCATGCCACAGTCCCATGGAATCCACTAAAGTACCGTCGAAATCAAAAATAATTGCGTGTGTGTGTTGTGTCATTAGTATGAGACCTTTCTTGTCCAGGTTATGATTAGATTATACACTAAAAAGCTGAGTTTAAACGATGGTTTTTATCATTCACAAGAATGAGGAGTTATGTTATAATGAACAAAGTATACATTATCATAAGTACAATAGGAGGGGTGAAATGGAGAAAATCATCATTGTCGCCCAAGCTAAGGTAAATCTATCCTTGGACGTTTTGGGCAAACGAGAAGATGGCTACCATGAAATGCAAATGGTAAATCATAGTATTGCGCTCCAGGATACACTGACCTTTGAATCTTGCCCTAATGGAGTTGCTTTGACTTCAAATATTCAGGGAATTCCATTGGGTGAAAACAACTTAGTGTTGATTGCTCTTAGAAAACTACAAAAGTGTTTTGATGTCAATAAGGGAATAAAAATACATTTGGAAAAAAGAATTCCCCATGAAGCAGGTCTTGCCGGAGGAAGCAGCGATGCTGCAGCGACACTTAAGGGGCTAAATACACTTTGGGAGTTAGGCCTTAGCACCGAAGAATTGTTAGATATTGGGGTGACCGTTGGAGCTGATGTTCCTTACTGTCTTCTGGGGGGGACTGCACTGGTGGAAGGTATTGGAGAAAAAATAACCCCTCTATTATCCATGAAAAAGTTATATGTGGTGGTGGTAAAACCAAATATGAATATTTCCACTCCCTGGGCTTTCAAATCTTTGGACCTGGGTGTGATACAAACGCGACCGGATATTCCCCGTGTCATTCATTCTCTAGAAACAGAAGATTATCGAGGATTAAGCCATGCTATGGGAAATGTTTTTGAACCAGTGATCACAGGGAAATACCCTGAAATTAATGAAATTAAAAATGATTTGATTAGTCTCGGAGCCGTAGCCTCCATTATGACAGGAAGCGGACCTACGGTGATTGGTTATTTTGTAAAGAAAACTTCAGCTAAAAATGCCTGGAAATTATTTTCAAAAAAATACACAATGTGTTTTCTTAGCGAAACATGTTAAAATAAAGGAGAATTAAATGCGGGAAGAAAAAAAGGGATTGAATCTCGATATAAGCTCTTGTAAGCCATTACGAGAAATTGTTTTCGAAACGATTCGCTGTGCGATTATAACTGGAGAATTAAAACCGGGCCAACGGCTTATGGAAGTTCAGCTTGCTGAAGAAATGGGTGTCAGTAGAACACCTGTTCGAGAGTCCATACGAAAGCTTGAATTGGAAGGCCTAGTTAAGATGGTTCCTCGCAAAGGGGCTTATGTTACACCAATGTCAGTGAATGATCTCAAAGAAATGATGGAAATCCGTCGAGCTTTAGAAGGTTTAGCCGCTGAACTTGCAGCAAAGAATGCTACCCAAGAACAAATTGAGCAGCTTTATTTTGCTAATCAACGCTTTGGAGAGGCAGCTTTAGAAAATGATGAAGAAGGAATTATCAAATATGATATGGATATCCACGAAATTATTTATAAAGCTTCAGGTAATTTGAAATTGCTTCAGATGATTAATAGCCTAAGGGAGCAGATGCAACGCTTTCGCGCAGAGTATGTCCATCGGATTGATGATAAGAACCCTTTAGTAAACCAGCACATGGAAATTATAAAGGGAATTGAACATAGAGAAGGAGCCATGGCCAATGTGGCAGCTTGCAAACATATTTTTTCAACGGGAGACAGTATGTTGAAATTATTATAAAAGTGTTTAACTAAATAATCATAAAAAAACGAATGGGTCTGTAATAAAGTACAGAGCCCATTCGTTTTTATTTGATTAAATGATATCGAGATCAATTACTATAGTTTACCGAGATCATTATTTTCCAGAAAGTTTTTATTGGTCAATAATGCAATGACCAGAAAAATACTCCCACAGACAACAAATGAATCTGCAAAATTGAAAATAGCAAAATTAAACAACCGGAAATCCAAGAAATCCACAACAAAATCAAGCCTGAGACGGTCTATCAAATTACCGAGGGCTCCGCCAATAATAAAGGCTATGGAAATATTCACCCCGCGATTTTCTTTGATCTTTGGAATTTTAATCAAAAACCAAATCAAGATGAGAATAAAAATCACAGTAGTAGCAATGAGGAAATAGTGCATATCAGAAAAAAGACTAAAAGCAGCCCCTGTATTTTCAGCATAGGTTAAATGAAAAGCATCTGGAATCAAAGGAAAGGAATGTATTGGCCTTAATAGAGTGAGTACTAAATACTTCGAATATTGATCAAGAAAAATTGCGAAAACGATAATTGAAATATAGATCATACTTTCTCCTAATGTTAAATTTTGTTCACCTCAAAATATAAGATAAGTTTCTATAAATTACAAGGAAAACTTTTATTCTGGACGATTTTCTTTTATATTAATGTAATCTTAAGAAACTGATGGAAACTGCTTTAACTTTTAGAAATAAAGTGTTAAGATATTACTCGGATTAAAAAATGGACTGGAGTAAAAAGTGAAACTGAAATTTGATAGGGAACTTATAAAAAAATATTGCTATTTATTAGTCGGCGCATTGGTGTTGATTTTCGCCTATAAATTTCTCGATAATTTTGGATCAATTATAAATACGATTTTCAGTGTTTTTGCCAGTGCTTTTAAACTGCTGATGCCTATTTTCATTGGACTTGTGTTGGCTTATTTTCTTTTTAGACCCATGCGAGGCATTGAAAAGTTTGTTTTTAAAAAAATTCCGAAAAGTCAAAACCATTCTGGTATGGTACGACTGATTTCAATTCTTATTATTTATATTATTACCATTGTTCTCATTATTCTTTTCTTTTATGCGACGATCCCATCGGTGATTGAAAGTTTAACCAGCTTTGCCAACCAAATGCCTGAAAACTTAAGAAAAATTGATGAGCTCCTTGGCAGAAGTTTGGCTCAAGGTGGTGCAGCCCAGGATATTCTGGCATCATTAAAATATACCATTGATGGACTGCAAATCCTTACCCCCAGGGATATTATGAATCAAGTAGCAGCCTATTATGGAACTAACCCGGAATCCATAAAAGATATTAGCAGTGTGGCCTTGATTTTTGTTAAAGGTACCATTGGATTTATTATTTCATTTTTCATTGTTTTTTTCACTGGCGTTTATATCATGTTGGACAAGGAAAAAATTACCCGGCAAATAGACCGGTTTGCAAAAGCACTGATGAATAAAACCCTATATAATGGTTCCCGCTGGGCAGCGATTACCACAGATAATATTTTTTACAAATACTTTACAGGAAAAATTCTTACATCAATGTTCATTGCATTCTTGTGTTATCTTGGATTTTTAATGATTGGGGTGAATTATGCACCTCTTATTGCCATGATTATTGGTGTAACGAATGTGATTCCTTATTTCGGTCCCATTATTGGAGCGGTTTTCGGGATAACAATTACTCTGATGGATGATCCGGTAAAGGCATTGTGGCTTAGTATTGTGATTATTAGTGTATTGCAATTTGATGGTAATATTTTAGTCCCCAATGTTTTAGGAAAAATTGTTGAGCTTAATCCCTTCTGGGTTTTAGTGAGTGTTGTTGTAGGCGGAAGTCTTTTTGGCCTTTTAGGAATGTTTGTGGCCATTCCAATGTTTGCAGTCATAAAGGTATTCTTCGAAGAGGCCTTGACGCGCTGGGAAACCTATCGAGAAAGAATAAAAAGCGAAGATGGCTCAGAGCTGGATGAATAAAAAATAAAATGCTAATAACAGGGGTGTCTCCTCTTAATAACGAAAGGATAACTTTAATAATGGAAAATGTATTTCATGTGTTACAGGAACGTGGTTTTATTGAACAATGCACCCATGAAGAGGAAATTAAAGAATTGCTGGGGAAAGAATCCGTCACTTTTTATATTGGTTTCGACCCCACAGCGGACAGCCTTCATATTGGGCACTTCATTCAAATTATGGTGATGGCACATTTACAGCAACATGGACATCGCCCCATTGCATTAATTGGGGGAGGAACCACCATGATCGGAGATCCCTCTGGGCGAACGGATATGCGACTGGTCATGACTCCGGAGCGGATTACAGAAAATGGTGAAAAATTCAAAAAAGTGTTTGAAAAATTCCTGACATTTGATGATGATAAAGCAATCATGGTGAATAATGCCAAATGGCTGTTACCACTTAACTATATCGATTTTCTTCGAGATGTTGGCGCTCATTTTTCAGTGAATCGTATGCTTGCGGCTGACTGCTACAAATCACGTTATGAAAAAGGACTGACTTTTTTAGAGTTTAACTATATGCTCCTCCAAGCCTATGATTTTTATGTGCTCCATAAGGAACTAGGCTGTAAGATGCAGTTTGGAGGGAATGATCAGTGGTCAAATATTATTGCCGGTATTGAGCTGGTAAGACGTAAGGATGGCGAACAGGTGTACGGTATGACCTTTTCTCTGTTAACCACCAGCGAAGGCATTAAAATGGGAAAAACCGCCAAGGGTGCTTTATGGCTGGATCCTGAAAAAACATCTGCCTATGAATTTTACCAGTACTGGCGAAATGTTGCCGACGCTGATGTTGAAAAATGTTTGTCTTTATTGACCTTCCTGCCCATGGAAGAGGTCCGAAGGTTGGGTGCTTTAGAAGGCGCAGAGATTAACCAGGCAAAAGAGATTCTGGCATATTATGTCACCAAGCTAATTCATGGGGAAACGATAGCCAATGAATCACAGGCTGCAGCGCGAAAACTTTTTGGTGGCGATCAGGGATCTGCAGATATTCCCAGTGTTGAATTAAAAAAAGAAGCATTAGGAGAAGGTTTGGATATTCTTTCTCTGTTAGAAGTGGCGAAACTTATTTCAACCAGAAGTGAAGGACGGCGTTTGGTACAGCAAGGCGGGATATTAGTTGATGGTGAAAAAATCGAAGACTTTAAAGCCGTGTTCACTAAAGAAGATTTTTCAGGCGGAAAACTTATTCTAAAAAAAGGTAAGAAGGCATATAAACAAATTGTTTTAACATAGAAGGTGACTAATGATAAGTTCAAAACCCGTAAGGGGAACCAGAGATATACTCCCGGATGAAATGAAAATTCGGGATCGCTTGGAACAAAAGATTCTAGAAATATATCGGATTCATGGCTTTTCCCGAATTGAAACACCCATCATGGAAAATTTAGGGCTGTTATTGGGAAGTGAAGGCGGCGAAAATTTAAAAATGCTTTTTACCATTTTAAAGCGAGGCGAAAAATTAGAGTTGAAACAAGATGCCAGTGTACTTGATCTTTGCGACATGGGCTTGCGTTTTGATTTAACCTTACCTCTTAGCCGGTTTTACTCCAACAATCAGGAAGTCTTAGAAAGCCCTTTTAAGGCCATTCAAATTGGCAATGTATTTCGAGCTGAACGTCCGCAAAAAGGCCGGTATCGGTCCTTTAAGCAGTGTGATATTGATATTATCGGGGATCCGACCGTCAACGCTGAAATTGAATTAATGGATACCACAGCCAAAGCCTTATTGGCCATAGGACTTAAAGGATTTACCATTAAGGTAAACCATCGGAAATTACTGAGTGCTATTATTCAAAAATCTGGTTTTAATCCAGAGACTGTGGGATCCATTTGCATCTGTTTGGACAAAATGGATAAAATCGGCATCGATGGGGTAACCCAGGAATTATTGAATAAGAAATATGATGAAGGAGCGGTTGAACGCCTGATGACCTGCGTAACCGGCATTACCCTGGAAAATCTTGAACAGTGGGTTGAAGATGCCGAATCAATCGATGTCATAACACAAGTCATTAATGCCAGTAAACTTCTGGCCAAAGACAATTACAAAGTAGTTTTTGATTTCACCTTGATTCGCGGAATGGGCTATTATACCGGCTTGATTTTTGAAGTCAGTTATGGGCCCTGTGGATCTGCTGTTGCTGGTGGCGGACGCTATGATAATATGATTGGTAAATATAACAAAGTGTCAGTACCGGCAGTTGGTTTTTCCATCGGTTTTGAGCGGATAATCAATATCCTGGTGGAAGAACAAAAGGAGTTGGTTCAAAAAGAAAAATCAGCAATTTTATTTTACGACCATAAGACAGATAATATTGCTGCGGTTATTGCCCAGGGGGATGTTTGGCGAGAAAAAGGTTATACCATCAATCTCATGGTCATGAAGAAAAAATTTGGAAAACAGATTGCTGTTTGTGATAATGGACACTACGAAGGTTTTATGGTTTTTGGCCGAGACACAGAGCTAAAAGGCTTTTAAAGAGCATCAATGGGAAGAAGCACCAGTGCGGTAGGAACCGATTCTGGTGCTTCTTTATGGTTAAGTCCGCTAAACATTATTATGGGATAGTAATTTAAAAAAAACTGTGCTATAATTATACGTTAACAAATATATTTACAAAGGAAAACTGAATGTCAGAAAAAATAAATTTAATTGCCACTGCTGCTTTTGGTATCGAAAGCGTTGTCAAAGATGAAATTAAAAAACTGGGATATGAAATTAATGAGGTGGAAAATGGAAAAATTCGTTATTCCGGACCTCTGGAAGCCATACCTCGGTCTAATTTATGGTTGCGTTGTGCAGACCGAGTCCTTTTGGAAATCGGCCGTTTTAAAGCCGTTACCTTTGATGAACTCTTCGAAAAAACTAAAGCATTGCCCTGGGAAAACTGGATTCCTGAGGATGGTGAGTTTCCGGCTGCAAAAATTACCAGTGTAAAATCAACCCTTTACAGCAAATCCGATGGACAACGGATTGTTAAAAAAGCGGTTGTTGAACGGCTCAGATCAAAGTACCATGTGGATTGGTTTCCGGAAAATCGCGGGAAATATCCCATCCATATTCAAATTCTGAAAGATGAAGTGACCCTATCCATAGATACCAGCGGTTCAGGTCTCAATAAGCGTGGTTATCGTCAGCACGGAAACGAAGCGCCTTTAAAAGAAACCATTTCAGCCGCACTGGTTTATCTGTCACGATGGAAGCCGGAGCGCTTTTTTCTTGATCCTCTTTGTGGGTCAGGAACCATTGTTATTGAAGCCGCCCTGATGGGCAAAAATATTGCCCCAGGACTCAAACGGGACTTTGTTTCAGAATCCTGGGATTTTATTCCAAAAACATTATGGGATGATGCTCGTCAAGAGGCACTGGACGCGATCAATGACAAAGAATTTCTTCTTCTTGGGTCAGATGTTGATCCTGAGGCTCTGAAACAATCAAGAATCAACGCCGAACTCGCCGGCGTAACAGATTATGTGGCGTTCCAGAAACTCCCAGTACAATCAGTAGAGACAAAGAAAAAATATGGGGTTATTATTACTAATCCTCCCTATGGCGAACGTATTGGGGAAGAAAAAGAAATTCAACGGCTCTATCGAGATATGGGGAAAGTTTTCGGAAGTCTTGATCAATGGTCTTATTTTATAATTACAGGATATGACCGTTTTGAAAAATACTTTGGAGAACCCTCAACAAAAAATAGAAAGCTCTACAATGGGGATATTAAAACCCATTTCTACCAATATTATGGACCGCTGCCACCACGAAAGCAAAAACCGATTGCCGAAGTTGAAAATTTAATTGACACGAACGAATTAGGTTGAAAATAGTAAATAAAGAATGGGTGAAAAGATGAAACGTGAAACAAAAAATCAATCAAAGAGCACACCAACCAGTAAACCTCGAGGCAAGAATAAGGATCGTCCATCAAAAGGCGGTGAAGCTGGGAATACTTCCAGAGGTAATAAAAAACCCCGCAAATTTGAAGCACGCGGACCCAAGGAAGAACGAACACCTTATAAATCCGAAGGACGTGGAACCCAAGATGAAAAGACTCCTCGTAAATTCGAAGAACGTGGAACAAAAGGCGATCGAACCACCAGTAAATTCGAAGGGCGTGGGCCGAAAGAGGAACGTACCCTTCGTAAATTTGAAAGCCGAGGACCCCGACAAGATCGAAATAATCGCGGACTTGACGATCGTAAACCACGACGAAAATTTGATGGCTTTAGTCGTGAACAAGAAGGTTTAGATGAAGAAACCTTTATTATTATCGGAAAAAATCCAGTCATGGAAGCGCTTCGATCCGGACAGGATATTGACAAGCTGTTAGTTCTGAAAGATAACACGGATCATGTACTTAAAAAAATCATGGATAATGCTAAAAAACGCAATATTATCGTTAATTCCGTTGATAAGGCCAAGCTGGAATATTTGTCAAATGGCGAGAATCATCAGGGGATTGTCGCCCTAATGGCACCATTTCCATTTAGTACCATTGATGATATATTAAATCATGCAAAGAAAAAAGGCCGAGAACCCTTTGTTGTTATTTTAGATCACCTGACGGATCCCCACAACCTGGGCGCAATTATTCGAAGTGCCAATGTCTGCGGTGCTGATGGGGTTATTATTCCAAGCCGGCGTTCAGCCTCACTCACAGCCGTTTCAGTCAAGGCTTCATCTGGTGCAGTGGTTCATACACCCATTGTTAAGGTAACAAACCTAAGCCAGGCCATTGAAGAACTTAAGAAAAAGGGTTTCTGGATCATGGATGCGGATATGAAAGGGCGACCTTACTATAAAGCAGACTATAAGGGATCGCTGGCAATAGTCATTGGCAACGAAGGAGTTGGAATCAGTCCTAAAATAAAAAAACAATGCGATTTTTCAGTGACCATTCCCATTTACGGGGAAATTGAATCCTTTAATGCATCTGCCGCCGCCGCTATTATTTTTGCAGAGGCTGCAAAACAGCGATTGCAATGAAAACTCTGCTAATTGTGGACGGCTATAATGTCATCCATGGTTCCGAGGATTTAAAACGCCTGTCAGATATTCAACTCGAAGAAGCACGGGAAAAACTAATTGAAGATCTAAATGGATATGCTGGTTTTAAAGGATGGGAAACTATTCTTGTTTTTGATGCGTATCGACAAAAGTCCCTTGATAAACGCGAAGAAATTCGAGGGCAGATCAAAGTGGTTTTTACAGAAAAAAATAAAACCGCTGACACTTACATCGAAAAGCTTGTCTTTGGTTTGCCCAAAGCTTATACGGTGTTGGTGGTGACCTCAGATTATACACTCCAGCGGATGGTATTAGCCAATGGCGGCGAACGGATTCCCACAAGAGAGCTAATTGAGGACATGGCTCTGACCTTGAAAAAGTTTAGAGAAGAGAAAAAAAAGCCACCTGCAAAACAGGGTGTGACTTTAACAGATTTCATGGATGAGGAAACTTTGAAGCAATTTAGAGCGATGCGCATGAAAGAGTAGTATGAGGGAAAAATGGAAGAAAATAAAAATTCTGTAATGACGGAAAATGAAATCATCCATCGTGCTCAAAATGGCGATAAGGAAGCAGAGTTGCTTCTGTTGCAAAAATACCGAAAAAATGTTCTTGTCAGAGCACGGTCCTATTTTCTGGTTGGAGGGGATAATGAAGATCTGATCCAGGAAGGTATGATTGGACTATTTAGTGCCATCTGGGACTTTCGAAACGATCGAGAGGCTCAGTTTTCTACGTTTGCCAATCTTTGTATTGAACGGCAGATTCAAACAGCCATTAGCTCAGCGAATCGGAAGAAACATCTTCCACTGAACAATTCAATTTCGATTGACTCCCCAATTTCAGAAAAGTTTCCAAAAATCACTATTCTCGATCAATTGATGGCTCGGAAAGTTGTTGAACCCGGAGTGATGCTGATTAAGGAAGAAGAACTTCAGCAATTAATCGAAGATGTTCGTCGAACACTTTCGAATTTTGAAAAGAAAGTATTGTCCTATTATATAAAAGGCGCATCTTATCAGGAGATTTCAATGGCTTTGGCCTGCAGTTATAAGTCAGTGGACAATGCGCTGCAACGGATTAGAAAGAAGATCGGGAAACAATTATAAAGAAAAAACAGAAATAAGTTGACAAGAACGGAAATATATCTTATCATACAGAGGCTGTAATTAATAAGCAAGTGGGAGAATGCCCGAGTGGCTAAAGGGGGCGGACTGTAAATCCGTTGACGGCGTCTACGATGGTTCGAATCCATCTTCTCCCACCATTATTATTTTAAGCCCTCATAGCTCAGCAGGTAGAGCACCACCATGGTAAGGTGGGGGTCTCCGGTTCAAATCCGGATGAGGGCTCCATTTTTATATCATTAATTAATTTTGACATAGGTTTAAGGCGATGAATTTTTTAATTTTAAAGGAGAAGAGCAATGGGAAAAGCAAAATTTGAAAGAAACAAACCACATGTTAATGTTGGAACAATTGGTCATGTCGATCATGGCAAAACCACTTTAACTGCAGCAATCACATCTGTTTTACATAAACGTTACGGAACAGGGGAAGCAGTCGCATTCGAAAATATCGATAAAGCCCCAGAAGAAAGAGAACGTGGGATCACCATTTCAACAGCTCATGTTGAATATGAAACACCTGCACGTCACTATGCTCATGTTGATTGCCCGGGCCATGCCGATTATGTTAAGAACATGATCACCGGAGCTGCTCAAATGGATGGTGCTATTTTAGTTGTCAGCGCAGCTGATGGTCCAATGCCACAGACAAGAGAACATATCCTTTTAAGCCGTCAGGTAGGTGTTCCCTACATCATCGTGTTCTTAAACAAAGTAGACATGGTGGATGATGACGAATTATTAGAACTCGTTGAAATGGAAGTTCGCGAACTTCTTGACGAATATGGTTTCCCAGGCGATGATACCCCTATTATTGCCGGATCAGCTTTAAAAGCATTGGCTGAACCAGATGGTCCCTGGGGAGATAAAATCCTGGAACTGATGACAGCTGTTGATGAATGGATCCCAGATCCAGTTCGTGACACTGACAAACCGTTCCTGATGCCTATCGAAGATGTTTTCTCAATCACAGGGCGTGGTACAGTTGCAACTGGACGTATCGAACGTGGTATTGTTAAAGTCGGCGAAGAAGTTGAAATTGTTGGGATTCATCCTAATCGTAAAACTATTGTTACCGGCGTTGAAATGTTCCGGAAACTTCTTGATGAAGGTCGTTCAGGCGACAACGTCGGAGCACTGCTTCGTGGTGTTGAACGATCACAAATCGAACGTGGTCAGGTTTTGGCTAAACCAGGTTCCATTAAACCACACACCCATTACATGTCAGAAGTATATGTATTAACTAAAGAAGAAGGCGGACGTCATACGCCATTCTTCGATGGTTATCGACCACAGTTCTACTTCAGAACAACGGATGTAACTGGTGTCATCAAATTACCAGAAGGCGTAGAAATGGTAATGCCAGGAGATAATGTTCAAATGGAAATTACCCTGATCACACCAATCGCTATTGAAGAAGGCTTACGTTTTGCTATCCGTGAAGGTGGCAGAACTGTTGGATCTGGAGTTGTCGCCAAGATTATTGCAGATTGAAGCTGAGTCCAATTTTTGTAAAAAATTGGTAGCGAGTAGGAGCATTAGCGGACGAGCGCTAACGAAGCAAATATAGATTTTGAAAGAAATATCCAGGTAATTATAGAGTTTCTGAAAAATCTTGAAGCTGAGTCCAATATTTTTAAAAAAAATTGGCAGCGAATAGGAACAGAATAAGACATTTAGCCGCCTTTCGTTAACGAAAGACGGCTTTTTTAATGGAGAAAATTATCAAAAATTAATATTTAACAGAAAAAGAGATAATTTTTGTGGTATTATTTATTAAATATCAATTAACCAGGAAAGTGAAGATAAGATGTTTCAAAAAGATTTCATAATACGAGAAATTGAAAACTTTTCTAAATTTGTCATAGGAATGTTTCGAAAAGAAAAAGTTAAGATTGAAATTCAGGGAGAACAAGGAGAGCTCGTAGAAGATGATTATCTATATTATCGCTTTCAGGAAATGATTTATGATGGGAAAATAAATGAAGCTGAAAATGCTTTGTTTGATATCATCGAAAAAGATCCTAAACTTGAACATTTGAAATTAGCGGAAAAATTTTATTCTGAGGTCATTAAAATGAGTGATGACTATTTACAGAGACAAAATTATTCCAGAGAAGAAATATTTGAAAGTTTAGATCAGATAAAAGAAATATATGAGAAAAAATATAGTGATTCTAACAAATAGAATTGGAAAGAAGTATTAAATGGTTAAGCTTTTAGTTGATAGCATGTGTGATTTACCAAAAGACTATATAAATCATCCCAGCTTGGATATGGTTTCACTAAATGTTATTATAGAAGGAAAGGTATACCGGGACAAACGAGAAATTGATTTGGATGGCATGAATAAATTTATGGAACAAGGGATTGTACCGACCACATCCCAGGTCAATCCCGGAGATTTTTTTGAATATTTTGAAGAATGTGCAAAAAATAATGTTGACTGTCTTTACCTGGCGTTCACATCAAAGCTTTCAGGCAGCTATGAAACGGCCCGTCTGGTCATGAAAGATATTCAGAAAAAATATCCTGAGTTTAAATGCAAAATAGTGGATAGTCTTCAAAGCGGCGGTGGCGTTGCTCTCATTGCAGTGGAACTGCTGAAACTCATTGATCAGGGAAAAGACCTTGACAATTTAGCTGAAGCAACATTAAAGTTAATTCCCCATACCCATTTTTATTTTAGTATTGAAGATTTAAATTGGCTGTATCGCGGGGGGCGGGTTTCTCGAGGAACAGCAGTGGTAGGTGGATTCCTGAAAATTCATCCCATTGTATCGGTTGAAGAAGGGGAACTTAAAATCATAGGAAAAGTCAGAGGAAATAAAAAAGCCCAAAATACGATTATTGAAAAGGTGTCTAAAAACATTGGAGAGTATCTTAATCAAACTGTTGGCATTGCCTATACGGGTTCAATGAAGCCAGTTGAGGAATATGAAGCTGCATTAAGATTAATGGGGGTTGAAAAAATCGAACCGGTACCGATTGGTTGTGTTTTAGCAGCGCATTTAGGGCTCCAGGGAACAGGGATTTATTTTTTAGACTTGCCTCCAGAAAAAATATTAGAATAAAGTAAAAAAACTTAAAAAAACGCTTGCTAAAGGCGTTTTTTTCTTGTATAATGTGAAAGGTTAACACTCTGCGATGAAGTGAGAGGTTGCTGTCACCTTAGACAGGTTAATTCCCATGGAGTACGTCGCGATCTTAGAATCGGACGACAATCACGAAAATTCATAGAATAATCACAAAATGACGGTGTTCATTTTGAAAAAATTTATGATGAAACACCCGGATGGGTTGACAAGTGATTGGAGTACCTAAATTAGTTTGAAAAAAAAATCAAAAAGGAGGTAAAATTTAGGTATGGCAAAACAAAAGATTAGAATCAGGTTAAAAGCGTTTGATCATAAAATATTAGATCAATCAGCTGAACGAATTGTTGAAACAGCAAAGAGAACAGGTGCAACTGTCTCTGGTCCGATACCACTGCCAACAGACAGAGAAATCATCACAATTCTGCGAGCAGTGCATAAGTACAAGGATTCCAGAGAGCAATTTGAAATGCGTACACACAAACGGTTGATTGACATTTTAAATCCAACACCAAAAACCGTAGACGCATTAATGCGATTGAACTTACCAGCAGGCGTTGATATAGAAATTAAACTATAGACCCCAATGGTATTATGATTGCCCAGCAATCCAATGATATTTAGGAGGAAAGTATGAAAAAAGCAATTATCGGAAGAAAAGTTGGAATGACCCAGATTTTCACAGAAAATGGTACAGTCATTCCTGTTACCGTTGTTGAAGCAGGACCTTGCGTTGTGCTTCAAAAGAAAACCATCGAAATTGATGGTTATGAAGCGCTCCAATTGGCTTTTGGTCAAGTGAAAGAACGACGAATGACAAAACCTTTAAAAGGTCATTATGACAAACACAGTATTGAATATAAAAAAGTGATCCGAGAGTTTAAGCTTGATGATTATGCAAGCTATACAACTGGACAACTAATTCAGGCTGATATGTTTGAAGCTGGAGATCGTGTTGATATTTCAGGTAAATCAAAGGGTAAGGGATTCCAGGGGGTTATTAAACGACATAACCAATCCAGAGGTCCGATGGCTCATGGTTCCAAATATCATCGAAGACCAGGTTCCATGGGGGCATCATCTTCACCTTCAAGAGTATTTAAAGGTAAAAAACTTCCAGGTCAAATGGGGAACAAAAATGTATCCGCTATTAATCTAGAAGTCGTTAAAGTTGATGTTGAAAACAATGTACTCTTAATAAGAGGTGCAGTACCAGGAATCAGAGGAGCGCTCGTCACTATTAAAACCAGCGTTAAAGCATAGAAAAATCAAGCCTGAAAGGAGGAATTCAAATGCCTAAAATTGACATATTAGATGTAAAAGGAAATGTTGTTGGTGACATCGAATTAAGCGAAGGAATCTTCGGAATCGAACCCAACGAATATGTAGTACATGAAGTAGTGGTTGCACTGCTTGCAAATAGACGACAGGGTACACGTTCAGCCAAAACTCGTTCAGAAGTTCGCGGCGGCGGTCGTAAACCTTGGAAACAAAAAGGAACAGGCCGGGCTCGTGCCGGTACTATCAGATCTCCATTGTGGAAGGGTGGTGGTGTGATTTTTGCACCAAAATCAAGAGACTACAGCAAAAAAGTTAATAAAAAGGTTAAAGCCTTAGCCATGAAATCAGTATTTTCAGCAAAAGCTCAAGAAAATGAAATTCGAGTTTTGAATCAACTGGTTATGGATGTTCCAAAAACAAAAGAAATGATTGCTGTGTTAAAAAATATCAATGCTGAAAAAGCGTTGATTGTACTTCCTGAAAACAATAATAGTATTTTTAAATCAGCAAATAATATTCCTAAAATCGCTACCACCACCGTCAATGAACTTAATGTGTATGACATGTTAAAATATGATGTGTTGATAATGACTCAGGAAGCACTAGAAAAGATTGAGGAGGTATACGCATAATGAAAAATCCTCGCGATATTATCATGAAGCCAATTATTACAGAACGTAGTATGGCTGATGCAGAAGTAAAAAAATTCACATTTAAAGTGGATAAAAGAGCTAATAAAATAGAGATAAAAAATGCTGTTGAAGTAATATTCGGTGTGAAAGTTGAAAAAGTAAGCACCATGAATATGAAAGGCAAGCTAAAAAGAACCGGACGTTTCGTTGGTCGAAGATCCGATTGGAAAAAAGCCATTGTTAAGCTAACACCAAGCAGCAAGGGCATCCAATTCTTCGAGGGTGTGTAAGCACATTTACGAAATGACAACCCGAGAAGCATACAAAAAAGGAGGTTGCGAATAATGGGTATTAGAAAGTATAAACCGACGTCCCCTGGACGTAGAAATATGAGTGTTAATACATTCGAAGAAGTCACCAAGTTTGAACCTGAAAAGGCACTGCTTGAACCAGTTAAAAAGCATGGTGGACGTAATAATTACGGTCGTATCACTGTTAGACATCAAGGTGGTGGGGCGAAAAGAAAATACAGAATCATTGATTTCAAAAGAAATAAAGATGATATTCCCGGAAAAGTTGCTGGTATTGAGTACGATCCAAACAGAACCTCAAATATTGCACTGATTCACTATCTTGATGGTGAAAAACGATATATCATTGCTCCACTTAAACTAAAGGTTGGAGATGTTATTTTCTCAGGACCTGAAGCAGATATCACTATTGGGAACTGTTTACCACTGAAAAACATTCCAGTTGGTTCAACCGTTCATAATATTGAGTTAAAAGCTGGTAAAGGTGCACAAATGGTTCGTTCAGCAGGCGGAAGCGCTCAGCTAATGGCCAAAGAAGGTAGTTATGCAACACTACGTTTACCCTCTGGTGAAATGAGAATGGTACGAATTGAATGTCGTGCTACCATTGGTCAGGTTGGAAACTTGGATCATCAACATGTTCGTATTGGTAAAGCCGGTCGTAAAAGACATATGGGCATCCGACCAACAGTGCGTGGTTCTGTTATGAATCCTAATGATCATCCACACGGTGGTGGTGAAGGAAAGGCTCCAATTGGGCGTTCCGGACCAGTAACACCTTGGGGTAAACCAACAATGGGTTATAAAACACGCAAGAAAAACAAACCTTCCGATAAATATATCGTAAGATCAAGAAATAAGAAATAATTATTCAATCATAAGCTAAATAATCGAGAGGAGGTTGAATTATGGGTAGATCATTAAAAAAAGGACCTTTTGTTGACGCTAAGTTACTTAAACGAATAGAAGCCATGAACGAAAAAGGTGAAAAAAACGTGCTAAAGACTTGGTCTAGAAGCTCCACACTTTTCCCACAGATGGTAGGACACACGATCGCAGTTCATGACGGTAGAAAGCATGTGCCAGTGTATGTTACCGAGGATATGGTAGGACACAAACTAGGAGAGTTTGCGCCAACCAGAACCTTTAGAGGTCATGCTGGAGAAAAGAAATCTAAATTAAGATAGCCAAAAGGAGGTAAACCAATGGAAGCAAGAGCGACAGCCAAATATGTGCGAGTTTCATCCAGAAAAGCTAAATTAGTAGCTGATTTAATTCGAGGAAAAAGCATGGGCGAAGCATTAAGCATTTTAGCATTAACCCCTAACAAGGCAGCAAAGATTATTGACAAAGTTGTTAAATCTGCTTTGGCGAATGCTGAAAATAATTTTAATTTGAATCCTGAAAACTTGTATGTCGATCAGATATTTGCAAATCAGGGACCAACATTAAAGAGATTTAGAGCGGGTGCACAGGGACGTGCAACAGTTATTAGAAAAAGATCGTCTCATATTACAGCCGTATTAAAAGAAAAAGAGTAGTAAGGAGGAAATATATTTGGGCCAAAAAGTCAATCCTCATGGATTAAGAGTTGGGATTATTAAGGACTGGAATGCAAAATGGTTTGCAAATGATAAAGATTTTGCAGATTGTTTGATTGAAGATCATGATATTCGTAAATATATTAAAGTAAATCAGTACCAGGCAGGTATTTCTAAAATTGTCATCGAACGTTTTGGTAGCAAGGTAAAGATTCATATCTATACCGCAAAACCAGGAATGATTATTGGTCGGGGTGGTGCAGGTATTGATGCATTACGTCTGGAACTTGAAAAAATGACTAAAAAAACTGTGTTCATCAACATCGTAGAAGTTAAAAATGTTGATACTGATGCACAGCTTATTGCAGAAAATATTGCTGCACAATTAGAACGACGGATTTCTTTCCGACGTGCCATGAAACAAACAATGCAACGTACCATGCGTGCTGGTGCCAAAGGTATCAAAACTGCAGTTGCAGGTCGATTGAATGGTGCTGAAATGGCAAGAAATGAACATTATTCCCAAGGCAATGTACCATTGCAAACATTACGAGCTGATATCAACTATGGTTTTGCGGAAGCAGATACCACCTATGGTAAATTAGGGGTTAAGGTTTGGGTTAATAAAGGTGAAATTTTAACTGGACGTGAAGATGTTCTTGCTATTGCAGCCGAAGACGATGCTAAAGCTAAAAAGCAAACTCATCGAAAAGCTCCTACTAAAAGGACAGAAAACTAAGAGAGGAGGATAACGCATATGTTAATGCCTAAACGTGTAAAACGTAGAAAACAACATAGAGGTCGAATGAAGGGAAAAGCACTTCGCGGTAATAAAATTACTTACGGAGATTATGCTATACAAGCCCTTGAGCCAGCATGGATCACTGCTAACCAAATTGAAGCAGCCCGTGTTGCCATGACCAGATATATTAAAAGGGGTGGTAAGGTTTGGATCAAAATCTTCCCAGACAAGCCTGTTACACAAAAACCAGCAGAAACTCGTATGGGTTCCGGTAAAGGTTCTCCAGAGTTTTGGGTTGCAGTGGTAAAACCAGGCAGAGTTATGTTTGAGATTGCAGGAATTCCTGAGGATATCGCCCGGGAAGCCATGCGTCTTGCCCAGCATAAACTGCCAATTAAAACAAAATTTATCACTCGTAAAGATCAGGAAGAACTAGAAGTGGGTGATGAGTCATGAAACCAAGTGAATTAAGAGAATTAACGACTTTAGAATTAGAAACAAAACTGGGTGATCTTAAGGAAGAATTATTTAACCTGAGATTTCAACATGCCACTGGCCAGTTGGAAAACCCAATGCGCATCAAAGAGGTAAAAAAGACTTACGCACGGATTAAGACAATTATGCAAGAACGTGCAATGCAGTCTGTTGAAGCATAGTAAACCAATAGATAAGGAGGTTTAGCTTATGGAAGAAAGAAATTACAGAAAAACTCGATCAGGAAAGGTTGTCAGTGACAAAATGGATAAAACCATTGTGGTTGCTGTGGAGTCCTTTGTCAAACATCCATTATATCAGAAGCGAGTAAAAAAGACTGTAAAGTTCAAAGCCCATGACGAACAAAATGCATGTAACGAAGGGGATACCGTTAAAATAATGGAAACACGACCTTTGAGTAGAGATAAACGCTGGAGATTAATAGAAATCATAGAGAAAGCACTATAAGCAAGTGTACAAAAGGAGGTATTTCGGATGATTCAACAGGAAACTAGACTAAAAGTAGCTGATAATACCGGTGCAAAGGAATTACTATGCATCCGAGTTCTTGGTGGTTCCGGTCGTCGATATGCAAATATTGGTGATGTTATCGTGTGCGCTGTTAAAAGTGCAGCACCAGGTGGCGAAGTTAAAAAGGGCGATGTCGTAAAAGCTGTTGTCGTTAGAACGAAAAGCGGAATCCGTAGGGATGATGGAAGTTACATCAAGTTCGACCAAAATGCAGCAGTTCTTATAAAGGATGATAAAAACCCAAAAGGTACACGAATTTTTGGACCTGTCGCAAGAGAGCTAAGGGACAAGAAATACATGAAAATCGTATCTTTGGCTCCTGAAGTACTTTAATTAGGAGGAAATGAAAGATGCATATTAAAAAAGATGATATCGTAATGGTAATTTCCGGTAAGGACAAAGGCAAAAAAGGAAAAGTAATTCAAGCTTATCCTAAAGAAGCAAAAGTCCTTGTGGAAAATGTAAATATGGTCACAAAACACCAAAAACCAACACAACAAATGCAACAGGGTGGTATTACACAACAAGAAGGCAAATTAGAAGCTTCTAACGTGTTAATATACTGTGCTAAATGTGAAAAAGGTGTGAGAACTGGTCATAAATTTTTAAATGATGGAAAAAAAGTTAGATTTTGTAAAAAATGTAACGAAACTTTTAGCAATTAATTTCGGGAAGGAGGACAAATATGCCCAGATTAAAAGATAAATACCTTACTGAAGTAGTTCCGGCGATGATGGAAAAATTTCAATATAAAAATATCATGGAAGTTCCTAAACTTGAAAAAGTTGTTCTCAACATGGGTTTAGGAGATTGCAAAGAAAATTCTAAAGCTTTGGAAGCTGCAGTTATAGACCTTGGTATTATTGCGGGTCAACGGCCAGTGATCACTAAGGCAAAGAAATCAGTTGCCAACTTTAAAGTCCGAGAAGGCATGAACATTGGAGCGAAAGTAACTTTAAGAAATGTCCGGATGTATGAATTTACTGATAAGTTATTCAATGTTGCCCTTCCTAGAGTCCGTGACTTCAGAGGCTTGTCAAATAAATCATTTGATGGTCGAGGAAATTACGCTTTTGGGATTAAAGAACAACTCATTTTCCCTGAAATTGACTACGATAAAGTAGAACAAGTCAGAGGAATGGACATTATGTTTGTCACAACGGCAAAAACAGATGAAGAAGCTCACGAACTGTTAAGACTGCTTGGCATTCCATTCAGTAGAGCATAAGGAGGATCGTATAGTGGCAAAAAAATCGATGAAAGAAAAACAACAGAAGAAACAAAAATATTCTACACAAGAATATACCCGATGCCGAATATGTGGACGACCACATTCTGTTTTAAAAAAATTTGGTGTTTGTCGTATTTGTTTCAGGAACTTAGCATATAAAGGGGAAATCCCTGGAGTAAGAAAAGCAAGCTGGTAAAAACAAACTAGCAAAGAGAAAAGGAGGTACTGAGTATGGTCATGACTGATCCCATTGCGGATATGTTAACACGCATCAGAAATGCAAATGATGCAGGTCATAAAACTGTTGAAATGCCAGCTTCTAAAGAAAAGAAAGCAATTGCTCAAATTCTATTAGAAGAAGGATATATAAATAAAGTAGATTACATCAGCGATGAAAAACAGGGGATGATTAAAATCACTCTGAAATACGGAGAAAATAAGAGCCGAGTCGTTGCAGGTATTAAGAGAATTTCTAAACCTGGTCTTCGCGTTTATGCAGGAAAAGAAGAAGTGCCTAAGGTCTTAAATGGTCTGGGTATTGCGATTGTTTCTACATCAAAAGGCGTAATGACAGATAAAAAAGCAAGAAAAGCCGGCGTTGGCGGCGAAGTGATATGTTACGTTTGGTAACAATTTAAGACAGGAGGTAGAAAGATGTCAAGAATAGGGAAAGCACCTGTTGTGATCCTCCAGGGCGTAGACGTTAAAAAGGATGGTCATACCCTAACCGTTAAAGGTCCTCTGGGACAACTGGTTAGAACATTTCATCCTGATATGATCATCGATGTCCAAGAAAAAGAAGTCATCGTCACACGACCATCAGAAAGTAAGCTGCATAAATCATTACATGGTTTAACACGTGCTTTGATTAATAATATGGTTACTGGCGTAAATACTGGTTTTGAAAAAAGATTGGAAATCAGTGGCGTAGGTTACAGAGCAGAAAAAAAAGGGAATAAATTGGTTATGAACCTCGGGTTTTCACATTCAGTAGAAATGGAAGATCCAGAAGGCATTGAAACCATTCCGGAAACAAATACTAAAGTACTTGTTAAAGGAATCAGCAAGGAAGCAGTTGGAGCTCACGCTGCCAATATCCGTGCAAAACGTCCACCAGAACCTTATAAGGGCCATGGCGTACGTTATTCCGATGAAATCATCAGACGTAAAGAAGGTAAAACAGGGAAATAAAACCTGTTAGCCAGACAAAGATAACGAAGGGAGTGAAATTCGATGATTAAAAAACCAATTAAAAATAAATTGCGTATTGCACGTCATTTTCGGGTCAGAAATAAAATTTCCGGTACTGAAGTCAGACCTCGCTTAAACGTATTTAGAAGTAATAAAAATATTTATGCTCAAATTGTTGATGATACTAAAGGTATCACATTGGTTTCAGCTTCTTCCATTGATGCAGATCTTAAGGGTCAGGTAACAAACGGAGGAGATAAAGCAGCTGCTAAAGCTGTAGGTCAGGCAGTTGCAAAAAGAGCCCTTGATAAAGGGATTGAAGCCGTTGTTTTCGATAGAGGCGGTTACGTTTACCATGGTAGAGTAAAAGAATTGGCTGACGGCGCTCGTGAAGCCGGCCTGAAATTCTAAGTAAAGGAGGTCATTTGATGCAAAACAAAAAAATCGATCCAAGTACATTAGATTTGAAGGAAAAAGTTGTCTCCATTAACCGAGTTACAAAGGTTGTTAAGGGCGGTCGTAACTTCAGATTCAGTTGTCTTGTGATTGTTGGAGACGAAAATGGTCATGTTGGCGTTGGTAAAGGAAAAGCAATGGAAATTCCAGATGCAATCCGTAAAGGTATTGACGCAGCAAAGAAAGCATTAATTAAAGTGCCAATGGTTGGAACAACGATACCACATTTAATTAACGGCGAATCCGGCGCAGGTCATGTACTACTTAAACCTGCTGGAAAAGGTACTGGCGTTATTGCTGGTGGTCCGGTTCGTGCGGTACTTGAATTAGCCGGTATCAGAGATATACGTACAAAATCTTTGGGATCAAACAATGCCCGTAATATGGTCAATGCTACAATGGCAGGACTTGCTGGACTAACAACCCTTGAAGAGGTTGCAGCTAAACGTGGTAAAAAGCCTGAAGAAATCTTAGGTTAGGAGGAATCATTATGGCTAAGAAATTAGAAATTACATTGATAAAAAGCCTTATTGGTCGCAATCAGAAACAACGTGCGAACATTGAAGCTTTAGGCCTTAAAAAAATTAGACAGACTGTGATACATAATGATACTCCACAAATTCGTGGCATGATTCATCTAACAGATTTCATGCTCACAGTTAAAGAAGTATAGGAGGTGTCAATATGAAGTTACATACTTTAAGTCCAGCACCCGGTTCTAAAAAGACACCAAAACGTAAGGGACGCGGTACTGGTTCTGGTCTTGGAAAAACTGCTGGTCGTGGACAAGATGGTCAAAAATCTCGTTCAGGCGGGGGAGTAAGACCTGGTTTTGAAGGAGGGCAAATGCCCTTAGCCAGGCGTTTACCAAAACGTGGTTTTTCAAATGCACGATTTAAGAAAACATTTTCTATCGTTAATGTTGGAGAGTTAAATGCGTTTGATGCAGATACAGTGATTACACCTGAATTATTACTTGAATATGGTTTCATCCGTAAATTACGTGATGGATTGAAAATCCTTGGTAACGGGGAAGTTGAGAAAGCTTTTACCATAAAAGCACATAAAATCAGCAAAGCAGCTGAGGCTAAGATTCTCGCTGGAGGAGGAAAGGTAGAGGTGATCTAGTATGATCTCTACCTTGAGGGATGCTTGGAAAATTCCAGATCTCAGACGAAAGATTATCATAACACTGGCATTACTGTTTGTTTATCGATTGGGAGCCTATATTCCGGTTCCTTTCATTGATACTGCTCAGTTAGCTCAGCTGGTCAACGGCGGTGGAATTTTTGGCTTGTTTGATATTATTTCTGGAGGGAACTTTGGTAATTTCACCATTTTTGCCATGAGTATCACTCCTTATATTAACGCATCAATTATTATGAATCTTTTGGCCTTTGCCATTCCAGCCCTGGAAAGACTGCAAAAAGAAGGGGAAGAAGGTCGTAAGAAACTTGCACAGTATACGCGATATCTTACCATTTTTCTAGCGTTGATTCAGGCTCTGGGAATGAGTTTATCCTTCGGTGATCTTTTACTTGTAAAAACACCGTTCACCATATTTGTTGTTGTCTTGAGTATTACAGCAGGAACAGCGTTCCTAATGTATTTAGGAGAACAAATTACTGAAAACGGCATCGGAAATGGTATTTCACTGATTATTTTCGTAAGTATTATTTCCCGTCTTCCATATGGAATATTGGAATTATATAAATATGTGACTGTTGGCACTCTATCAATTATCAGCTTGCTAATATTTCTTGTTTTCATTGTTGTGGTTGTATTCGCAGTGGTGGCAGTTCAAGAAGGTCAACGAAAAATTCCGGTTCAATATGCAAAACGAGTTGTTGGCAGAAAAATGTATGGTGGTCAAAGCACACATATTCCAATGCGTGTGAACATGGCAGGGGTAATTCCAATTATCTTTGCTAGCTCGCTAACCTTATTCCCAGCAACGCTTGCAAGCTTTTTCCAAGGTTCTGATTTTGCAAATTGGGTTTCAACTAATTTTGCCTGGGGATCTTGGATGACAAATATTATTTATGTTGTATTAATTATTGCATTTACGTATTTTTATACGGCAGTAACGTTTAATCCCTATGATGTTGCAGAAAACATTAAAAAACAGGGCGGTTACGTTCCTGGGATAAGACCAGGGAAACCCACTGTTGAATATTTTACAAGAATTATGAACCGATTAACTTTATTCGGTGGGACATTTTTAGCAGTCATTGCTGTTATTCCTATTTTTATAGGAAATTTCATGGGTGTAAATCTTCAATTTGGTGGTACCAGTCTTTTGATTATTGTTGGGGTAGCTTTGGAAACAGTAAAACAAATTGAATCTGAAATGATGATGAGACACCATCAGGGATTTTTAAAATCATAAAGATGAACTGGAGAGAAATGAGAAATGAGAATTGTATTATTAGGACCTCCGGGTGCAGGTAAAGGGACACAGGCTAAGCGCATTTGCGAAACCTACAATATCCCTCATATTTCTACCGGAGATATTTTCAGAGAAAACATGAAAAATGATACCTCCCTTGGTCAAAAAGCTAAGGAATACATGCACAAAGGACTTCTTGTTCCAGATGAACTCGTCATTGAAATGGTTGAAGATCGCCTCACCTATGAGGATGTCTCAACTAATGGCGGTGGCTATTTATTGGACGGATTTCCAAGGACAGTATTTCAGGCGAGTGCGCTTTGTGGCATTAATGAAAAAAATGGTTGTGAATTGAATTTAGCGATTAATCTGGATGTTCCTTTGGATATTTTGATTGAGCGTGTTACCAATCGTAGAATTTGTCCTAAATGCCACGCAACCTATCATATGAAATATAATAAGCCTAAAATTGAGGGTATTTGTGATTTTGATGGGACTGCTTTATATCAACGAGACGATGATAAAATCGAAACGGTGCAAAAGCGGATTCAAATCTATCAAGATGAAACACTGCCTTTGATTGAATTTTATGAAGATAAACAAAAGATTATTAATATTAATGGACTACAACATATGAATGATGTCTTTGAAGACATTAAGAAAGTCCTGAGTGGAGTTAACTAAGCATGATAACCATAAAGTCCCATAAGGAAGTTGATCTCATGAGAAAAGCTGGTGGCATTGTTGCCGGCGCTCACGCCCTTGTGGGTAAAATGATCAAACCTGGGGTAACAACCCAAGAATTGGACCAAGCTGTCGAAAAATATATTCGTGATGCTGGTGCATTTCCAACGTTTAAAGGCTATAATGGATTTCCAAATTCCATTTGTGCTTCTGTGAACGAAGTCGTCGTTCATGGAATTCCACAAAAGCGAAAACTTCTTGAAGGAGATATTATCAGCATCGATATTGGTGCTACCTTTAAGGGATATGTCGGAGATGCAGCAGTTACTCATGGCGTTGGAACAATTTCAGAAGAAGCACAGAAACTCATTGATGTTACTAAGGAATCTTTTTTTAAAGGGATTGCTTTTGCCAGGGATGGATACAGATTGTCTGATATTTCAAATGCTATCCAGGCTTATGTCGAAGATAATGGTTTCTCCGTTGTTCGAGACTATGTAGGTCATGGAGTTGGCAGTAAAATGCATGAAGATCCTCCCATTCCAAATTATGGAGCTAAAGGTCGAGGTCCACGCCTGAGATCAGGGATGACATTAGCCATTGAACCAATGGTGAATGTTGGAACCTACGATGTCATAACGTTGGATGATAACTGGACCGTTGTCACAACGGATGGTAAGCTTTCTTCCCATTTTGAGCATACACTGCTTATTACTGGAACCGGCGATCCTGAACTACTGACAGTACTTCAAGTTGGTGAGTAAATGAATGATTTTGAAATTGGACAAGTGGTTCGTTCCACTGCTGGCCGTGATAAGGGTCAGTTTATGGTGGTTGTAAAAGTGGAGGATGAAAATTTCACCCTTGTTTGTAATGGTAAGCTTCGCAAAGTTAATAATCCAAAGAAAAAAAAGATTAAACACTTAGCGAAGACCAATCACATTGTCAAAGAAATTCAAGAAAAAATATTGAATGGAAACAAGATAACAAACGCTGAGATAAGAAAAATACTCGAGTCCTATCATACACCTGAAGGTGTAGGGAATGAGAATCGTGAGGAGGTTTGATCAATGGCCAAGAAAGATGTTATCGAGGTTGAAGGATCTGTTATTGAATCCTTGCCGAATACTATTTTTATTGTAGAATTGGAAAACGGACATCAGATAACCGCTCATATTTCAGGTAAGCTGCGTATGAACTATATTCGGATTTTACCTGGAGATAAGGTAGTTGTTGAATTATCCCCATATGATTTGACCCGTGGGCGTATCGTATGGCGTGGAAAAGGGAAATCATAAAGGAGGATATTACAAATGAAAGTTAGAGCATCAGTAAAACCGATTTGTGAAAAATGTAAAGTTATTAAGAGAAATGGTCGTGTTATGGTGATTTGTGAAAATCCTAAGCACAAACAAAGACAAGGTTAGAATCGTCAATTGCAGAAAAATAGAGCATGGTCGCGGCAATTTCAGCCATGTTCATCATATAAAGCGAAATGCTTCACTGGAAGTAAAATGGGGTTACATCACTAACACGATTTTACACCCAGTATTTGAAAACTAATTTAGGAGGTACACAACCTATGGCAAGAATTGCCGGAGTCGATTTGCCCCGAGATAAGCGGGTAGAAATTGGATTAACTTATATTTATGGTATTGGACATTCAAGGTCGCTAGCGATCTTAAAGGCGTTAAATATCAACCCAGATACCAGAATAAAGGATCTGACTGAAACGGAAATCAATGATTTGAGAAATATTCTTGATGAAAAATACACTGTCGAAGGTGATCTTCGTAGAGAAGTAAACCTGAACATTAAGCGACTTATTGAAATTGGATCCTATCGAGGGATACGTCATCGTCGAGGTCTTCCTGTAAGAGGACAAAAGACAAAAACGAATGCTAGAACTCGTAAAGGTCCAAAACGAACCGTGGGAAGAAAGAAATAGGAGGGCTTGAAAAATGGCAGTAAAAAAAGCAAGAAGAAAAGTAAAAAAAGTTAAAAAGAACATAGAACGTGGCCAAGCCCATATTCAATCTTCTTTCAATAACACAATAGTAACCATTACTGATATGGCTGGTAATGCAATAACCTGGGCAAGCTCAGGCGGTTTAGGATTTAAGGGTTCCCGAAAAAGCACTCCTTTTGCGTCACAAATGGCAGCAGAAGAAGCAGCTAAATCGGCCATGGAACACGGTATGAAAAGCGTTGAAGTTTTGGTAAGAGGTCCAGGTTCTGGACGTGAAGCTGCTATTCGGGCTTTACAGGCAGCTGGATTGGAAATCACCTTAATCCGTGATGTAACACCAATTCCACATAACGGTTGTCGACCACCTAAGCGACGACGAGTATAATGGGAGGGCGAATATAATGTCAAGAAACATAGAAGCATCATGTAGACAATGTCGACGAGAAGGCACAAAACTGTACCTTAAAGGCGAACGTTGCTACTCAACCAATAAATGTGCGTTCGAAAGACGTCCAACACCACCAGGCCAACATGGTAAAAGAAGAACAAAAATATCTGAATATGGTCTCCAATTACGGGAAAAGCAAAAAGCAAAACGTATTTACGGGATTCTTGAAAAACAATTCAGAAGTTATTTTGAAATTGCTGAAAAGCAAAAAGGAATTACCGGACATAACTTATTAATCCATTTAGAATCACGTTTGGATAATGCTGTTTATCGACTGGGTTTGGCGACTTCACGTAAAGAAGCACGTCAATTAGTTGATCATGAACATTTCCTTGTAAATGGAAGAAAACTGAACATTCCATCATACATTATCAAAGAAGGTGATGTAATAGAAGTTCGACCAAAAAGCAAGAAATCTCAAAAATTCAAAGATATCCTGGAAGTCACAGAAAGCAGAACAATCGCACCATGGTTATCAAATGATTTAGAAACACTATCAGGAAAGATTATTGGCAGACCGGCAGTTGAAGACTTAGACATTGAAATTGCTGAACATCTTATTGTTGAATTATATTCTAAATAGATACATGTTCGGGAACCAATTAACCCTCATGTTAATGGATGGATTTAAAATAAGTAGGAGGGTCTTGAATAAATGATCGAATTTGAAAAACCAATCATTGAAATTATTGATAAAACAGATGATGAAACTTATGGACGTTTTGTAATTGAACCTTTGGAAAGAGGCTATGGTACAACACTTGGCAATAGTCTAAGAAGAATTATGTTGTCATCCCTTCCAGGGGTCGCGGTAACATCGGTTAAAATCGAAGGCGTGTTACATGAATTCTCCACCATTCCCGGAGTTAAAGAGGATGTCATTGAGATCCTCTTGAATCTTAAAGGTCTGGCCGCTGCAATTTATGTGGATGAACCAAAAATCATCTATATTGAAGCATCAGAAGAAGGCGTCATCACAGCTGGTGATATTCTTGCCGATTCTGATGTGGATATTCTAAATCCTGAAATGCACATTGCAACCTTAGCTAAGGGTGCAACTCTAAATATGGAAATGCGCATTGAAAAGGGTCGAGGATACGTTGCGGCAGATAAAAATAAATACCCGGGAATGCCAATTGGCACTATTCCTATGGATTCGATTTTTTCCCCTATTAAAAAGGTTATTTTCCTTGTGGAAAATACCCGTGTGGGACAAATCACCGATTTTGATAAACTGACATTGGACATCTGGACAGATGGTACCACGACTCCTGAAGAAGCATTATCCCTAGCGGCTAAGGTTCTAAGTGAACATCTTAACCTGTTCATCAATTTAACTGAACATGCCTCCACAGTGGAAATCATGGTAGAAAAAGAAGAAAGTGAAAAAGAACGCATTCGCGAAATGTCGATTGAAGAATTAGAACTTTCGGTAAGGTCCAGTAATTGTTTGAGACGTGCCAATATTGACACTGTCGAAAAATTAACACAAAAAAGCGAAGAGGATATGATAAAAGTTCGTAACCTTGGACGTAAATCACTCAATGAAATCAAGCACAAACTAGCAGAAATTGGATTGTCCTTGAGTCAAGAAGAAGAAAAAGCAAAGGAGTAATAATACTATGGCGGGATATCGAAAACTAGGCCGTCCCTCTGATCAACGTAGAGCATTATTGCGTAATCTTACAACTGCGCTTTTAGAACACGGTAAGATTCAAACAACCGTAACTAGAGCAAAGGAAGTAAAAAGATTAGCTGATAAAATGGTCACACTTGGTAAAAGAGGCGACTTACATGCCAGACGACAAGCAATTGCTTATATTACACAAGAAGTTGTAGTTAAAAAATTGTTTGACGAAATAGCACCTAAATACAATGAACGACCCGGCGGTTACACACGAATTTATCGTGTTGGACCACGTCGCGGCGACGGCGCAGAAATGGCCATAATTGAATTAGTATAAGTTAAATGAGAAGGGGATTAAGATGTTTTATTACGCTTAATCCTTTTCTTGTATTTAAAAATGCCAGTGATAAACACCAAAGCAGGTGAAAAGAAAGTGACAATGGAAACAGAAAAAAAAATGATAGAGGTGCAAAATGTTCGTTTTGTATATCCTCATAACAATGAAGAAGAAAATGTCATCGCCCTTGATGGGGTCGATTTTCATATAGATAAGGGTGAGTTTGTAGGGATTATCGGCCATAATGGTTCGGGAAAATCAACTCTCGCTAAATTATTTAACGCAATTATCTTTCCTACCCAGGGGGATGTCTGGGTTAATGGTTTCAATACCAAAGATCAGGAACATCTCTGGGATATACGCCAAACAGCAGGAATGGTTTTCCAAAACCCAGATAATCAGTTGGTTGCTACCATTGTTGAAGATGATGTCGCATTTGGACCCGAAAATCTTGGGGTTCCGCCACTGGAAATCAGAACACGGGTCGATCAAGCGTTGGCTACAGTAGAAATGCAAGCCTATGCCCATCAAAAGCCTCACCAGTTATCGGGAGGACAAAAACAGCGCATTGCCATTGCCGGGATTCTTGCAATGGAACCGGAATGCATTATCTTTGATGAACCTACTGCCATGCTGGATCCATCTGGACGACGTGAAGTCATGACGACCATTAAAAAATTAAATCGAGATAAAAACATGACGGTCATTCACATTACCCATTATATGAGTGAAATCATTGGTGCTGATCGCATTATTGTATTAGATAAGGGAAAAATTGTCATGGAAGGAACTCCAGAGGAAATTTTTAAAAATGTTCAGGCACTTAAAAAAATCGGTTTGGATGTACCGCCAATGACTGAGCTAGCCTATGAGCTCAGAAATGAAGGAATTGATATTCGAGACAATATCCTTAGTATTGATGAAATGGTGGAAGCGCTATGCCAGTAGAAATAAAAAATTTAACACATATTTATTCCCAGGGATCCCCTTTTGAATTCCAGGCTCTTGATGATATTAACATTACCATTGAAGATGGAAGCTTTGTAGGCATTATTGGTCATACAGGCTCAGGTAAATCAACATTAATTCAACATCTTAATGGATTATTAAACCCCACTTCCGGCACAGTGATTGTTGACGGCATGGATATTTTTGCCCAAAAAAAATCAAATTTGATTCAACTACGCCATCGCATAGGTCTTGTATTTCAGTATCCTGAGCATCAACTCTTCGAAGAAACTGTTCATAAAGATGTTGCCTTTGGTCCAAAAAATCAAGGACTATCAGAAGAAGAAGTTGGAAAGCGGGTCCGAAATTCCATTAAAATGGTGGGTTTAGATTATGATGAGGTTAAAGATAAATCCCCCTTTGAACTTTCAGGAGGACAAATGCGCCGAGTGGCCATAGCAGGTGTTTTAGCCATGGAACCATCAGTCCTTATTCTTGATGAACCCACTGCGGGCCTTGATCCAAGAGGACGAGATGAGATTCTAGCGCAGATTAAAACCATGCATCAGAAGAACAAAAATACGGTTATTCTAGTATCCCATAGTATGGAGGATATTGGAAAACTTGTAGAAAAGATTTTGGTAATGAACGAAGGAAAAATAGTTTATTTTGATACTCCAAATCGAGTATTTACTGAAATTGAAACTTTGGAAAAAATCGGATTGGCTGTGCCTGAGGTGACTTATCTCATGCGACGGCTAAAGAAGAAATATCCAAAAATTCGAGAAGATATTTTTACAGTGGAAGCTGCCAAGAATGAAATTCTCAGGGTCATAAGAGGATAAATAAATGTTAAAAGATGTAACGATTGGACAATTCTATCCAACCGGATCCATTATTCATAAACTGGATCCTCGAACAAAAATACTATTTACAACAGCCTTTGTAGTCATATTATTTTTCATTAATAATCTTTGGGGGTATTTGGCAGCATTTCTTTTATTGGGAGTCATTATTCTCATGTCTAAAATACCTGTAGGTTATATTCTCCGAGGGATCAAAGGTTTGGTTCTCATCATATTATTAACGGTAATTTTAAATTTATTTATGACACCAGGCACGATTATTGCTTCCTTAGGGCCATTGAATATTACCCTGGAAGGAGCAAAGATAGCGATTTTCATGGCACTTCGATTGATCTTTCTGGTGATGGGAACAAGCATAATGACATTAACCACTTCACCCATTGATTTAACCGATGGCATGGAATGGTGTATGAAATTCATTCCCTTTGTGAGGCGTTATGCTCATGAGTTAGCGATGATGATGTCAATTGCACTTCGTTTTATTCCAACATTAATGGAAGAAACCGACCGTATTATGAAGGCCCAAAAAGCCAGAGGAGCAAATTTCGAAACCGGAAATATTATTTCACGGGCGAAAAATCTTATCCCAATTTTAGTGCCGTTATTTATCTCAGCTTTTCGTCGAGCCGATGAACTCGCTACTGCAATGGAAGCACGTTGCTACCGTGGTGGGGAAAATAGAACACGGATGAAACAACTCATATTTGTTCGACGTGATGTGGTTGCTTTTGTGGTAATGTTTCTTATGATTGCCGGTTTTTTGGCCACAACCATAATTAATATTCCACTGCTATTTCCATTATAATGAAAAGATAGAAAACAAGGAACAAGGAGAACATGAAAAACATACAGTTGCTTATTAGTTATCGTGGAACTGAATATTGTGGTTGGCAAATTCAGCCTAACGGGATAACGGTTCAGGAAGTCATAACAACAGCTATTGCTGAATTAACTGGTGAAGTGGTAAATCTGATTGGCTCTGGCCGAACCGATGCCCGGGTTCATGCTTTAGGGCAGTGTGCTAATTTTTTCACAGAATCTACTATTCCACCCGAACAATTTTTCAGAGCAATCAACACAAAGTTGCCAGTTGATATCCGTATTCTTTCAAGCAAAGAATGCGATATGGATTTTCACAGCCGTTATAATGCAAATGGAAAATGTTACCTCTATAAAATCTATGAGTCCAATGTTGGCAGCCCTTTCAAATCAGATCTAGCCTTTCAAGTTAATCAATCTTTAGATTGGGACGCCATGGAAGAAGCCGCAGGATACTTTATTGGGGAGCATGATTTTAAAGCTTTTATGGCCAGTGGCAGTTCTGTAAAAACAACGGTAAGAAGAATAGAAAGAATTTCTTTTGAAAAGAAAAATGACCTTTATGAAATGACCTTTAAAGGAAATGGGTTTTTATATAATATGGTGCGGATTATGGTAGGGACACTTTATGAGGTTGGTTCGCATCGGCTGACACCCAGATCAATTTCTGGAATCATCCAGGGAATGGATCGTAGCAAAGCTGGGATTACTGCACCAGCCCAGGGACTTTATTTGAAAGAAGTGTTTTATTAGAAATAATTATTAAAAACACTACAAAAAACTTGACACACCCGGTAAGATGCTATAGAATTAACAGTGGACGTTAATGTATCACTAGCCCCGATACATACGAATACGATTTCCGATGAATCCCACTTTGTCGGAAAAACCAAAATGAAATTATAAGAATATTATTGAACTGAGGAGGACTTTTGAGATGAATGCGAACGCCACAATTATGGCCAAGTCTCATGAAATAGACCGTAAATGGTATGTTATTGATGCAGAAGGTAAGGTTTTAGGACGATTGGCGACGGAAGTTGCTAATATTTTACGAGGGAAAAACAAACCAATGTTTTCCCCACATATGGACACTGGAGATTTTGTTATTATTATTAATGCAGAAAAGATTGTGTTAACAGGAAACAAGCTAGATCAGAAATTATATAAAACTTATTCTGGATATTGTGGTGGGTTAAAAGAAATGACCTACAGAAAATTCTTAGCTGAAAAACCAGAGCTTTTGATTTTTAAAGCAGTAAAGGGTATGATCCCACACAACAAGTTGGGTGACAAGGTTGCTACAAAACTTAAAGTTTATGCTGGTACCGAACATCCACACGCTGCTCAATTGCCAGAAGTATACGAATTTTAACGCTGAGAAGGAGAAAATAGAGAATGGCTAAAGTACAATATTTAGGAACTGGAAGAAGAAAAACCTCGGTTGCCCGAGTTCGTTTATTACCAGGAACTGGTAAATTCACCATTAACGGACGTGATATGGATGAATTTTTCGGTATGGAAACACTAAAGGTTATTGCAAGACAACCATTGACATTAACAGATACATTAGATACTTTTGATGTGATTGTCAATGTCCATGGCGGTGGATTTACAGGACAAGCCGGAGCAATCCGACATGGGATTTCCCGTGCATTGCTTGAAGTAGACATTAACCTGAGACCAGCACTGAAACGTGCCGGTTACTTAACCCGTGACTCCAGAATGGTTGAAAGAAAGAAATACGGTCTTAAAAAAGCTCGTCGTGCTCCACAGTTTTCAAAACGTTAATATCAGACTTTTTTCAAAGTCCTGCGACATTCAATGTTGCAGGACTTTTCAGTGTTACGCTATAATAAATTAAGAAAGCAGGAATTTATGAATAACAAACAACCCATTATCAACATTGCTGTCATCGCCCACGTCGATGCCGGAAAATCTACCTTGGTAGATGCCCTTTTAGGACAAAGCAATGTTTTTAGAGAAAATCAGGAGGTCGTGGACTGCGTTATGGACAGCAATGATCTAGAACGTGAACGTGGAATTACCATTTACTCAAAAAACTGTTCCATTATGTATAAGGATATTAAAATTAATATTGTTGATACCCCAGGACATGCCGACTTTTCATCAGAGGTTGAACGAATCCTAAAAACAGTCGATACGGTTGTTCTTTTAGTGGACTCCAGTGAAGGTCCTATGCCTCAAACCCGTTTCGTACTCAATAAATCATTGGAAAAGGGATTAAACCCAATTCTTTTTGTTAATAAAATCGACAAAAAGGATCAACGTGCTGAAGAAGTAGTGGATATGGTTTTCGACCTTTTTGTTGAGCTTAAAGCTACCGATGAACAATTAGATTTTCCAGTTCTTTATGGAGTTGCTAAAGAGGGGACTGCTATCAGAGATATGGCTGATGAACAGAAGGACTTACAGCCTCTTTTTGAAACCATTGTTGAGCATGTCGGTTTACAGGATGATACAAGCCTTGAGCCTTTGCAAATGCAGGTTTCAACCCTTGCCTATGATGATTATATTGGACGTTTGGGTATTGGTAAAATCTATTCAGGAACCATTCATGCCGGCGATCAAATTGAAGTAGCTAAGCAGGATGGCACCTTTAAGAAAGAAAAAATAAACCAGGTCTTTGTTTACCGTGGTTTAGCCCGTGTGGAAGTTAAAGAAGCCAAGGCAGGGGATATTGTTGTTATTTCAGGAATCCCTGATATTTCTATTGGAGAAACCATTGGGGAAATCAATCAAGTTCAACCCATGGAACTCATCGAAATTGAACAACCAACACTTTCAATGAACTTTCTTGTAAACAAATCTCCTTTTGCCGGTGAGTCTGGAAAATTTGTTACGACTCGACATATTCGAGCACGTCTTGCAAAAGAACTTGAAGTCAATGTCGGATTATTGGTTGAAGATTTAGAAGATACCACAGATGGCTTTAAGGTTTCAGGACGTGGAGAACTTCATTTGTCAATTCTTTTGGAAAACATGCGACGTGAAGGTTATGAAGTTGCTGTTTCCAAACCGGAAGTAATTATGCACCGTGACGAAAAGGGAAAACTTCTAGAGCCGATTGAAAGTGTCATTATAACAGTACCTGAAAAATATGCAGGGACTGTCATTTCCAAACTAAATGTCCGAAAAGGACGTATGGAGGGAATGTACAGTGATGAAGGTTGGTCCCGACTGGAATTTTTAGTTCCAACCCGTGGTTTACTGGGTTATCAAAGTGAATTCATTAATGATACCCATGGTGAAGGAACCTTAGTTCGCCGTTTCGCAGCATTTGAAGACCATAAGGGTGATATTCCACAACGTCAAAATGGCGTGCTTATTTCCCAATTTAATGGAGAAACCATGGCGTATTCACTGTTTAATTTAAGTGATCGTGGTGAAATGATGGTTGGAGCAGGAACTAGAGTCTACGAAGGTATGGTTATTGGAATAAATAACCGAGCTGATGATATGACCGTCAATCCTACTAAAAACAAGAAAATGACCAATGTTCGTTCTTCCGGTACAGATGAGGCTTTAAAATTAGTTGAGCCAAAAGTATTGACCTTGGAACAAGCTTTAGAATTTATTAACGATGATGAATTGGTGGAATTAACACCAACCGATATTCGCATACGAAAGAAACTGTTATCAGAGTTGGATCGTAAAAGATACGGTCGATAAATGATGATAAAAAAGACGCCGTAAGGTGTTTTTTTTATTATTGAGATATTTTCCATGATTGTGTTTGGTGTTCTAAGAAGATACTTTGATTTTTAATTGACCTAATCACACAGAATATGCTATTATACAGGTAATATATGAAGGGAGGTATTCAAAATGAATACAATCGATGTTGATAAACAAGAGGCAGAGGATGGCAAATTGATTTCTATTTTTGCGTATATTTCTATTTTGTTTCTAATTCCATTATTGGCAGCAAAAGACAATAAATTTGCGAGGTTCCATGCAAATCAAGGTCTGGTTTTATTCTTGACGTCAATGGCTTTGGCGATTGTGTCCAATATACTAAGTTGGATCATATGGCCCCTTGGATCACTAGTATCCATTATTGGTTCACTGGGAATTTTAGCATTTGCGATTATAGGGATTATAAATGTAGTGCAGCTAGAAACTAAACCCCTACCTCTCATTGGTGAGATAACCATAATTAAGCCATAATAAGTCTTGGATAATAAACGAGAATTTACTGAAAAATAAAGCGCAGCTTTGATGTTAAAAAGCGGCGCTTTATTCTTTGAAAAATTCCATTTCATTTTGATTGAAATACTTAGCTTAGTCGAGAATAATATTTTAAGTTAAATGACGTCACCCATGGTATAATAATTAGATCTTAGAAAGGTGGTACATGATTGGAGATTAACAACAAACAACAGGGTTCAGATCACGAAATGAGTGAAAAAACATTTAGAAGTTATTTGCTTCTTATAGTCATTGGCATTTGTCTTTTTGTAGCACTTATCAATATTAGCCCTCTTTTGGGAATGTTAAATATTTTTATTACTATTATTACTCCGGTGTTTATTGGGTTGGGAGTAGCCTTTGTTCTTAATATTCCGATGACTTTTATAGAAAAACATATTCTTCAGTCTATGGACGGCATTAAGACTAAAAAACGAAAGGATTTTAGTAAGGTTAAACGGGTCCTTGCTATTACATTGACCTTTGTTTTTCTTGTAGGACTCATCGCTGGGATGATCACTTTTATTATTCCTCAGTTAAGTACCAGTGTAAATACCCTTATCGAAAAGCTTCCAGGATATGTTATATCATTTAATCAATTCGCGGATGAAGTCCTTGCATTTTTTAAATTGCCTGAAAATACCTGGATTGATATTATTTCCCAGTGGGATGTTTTGCTGAAAACAATGGGAAGTTACATCATTAGTTCAGTACCTGAAATATTTAACGCAACAAAAACGGTGACTCTCGGGTTATTTAATATCATTCTGGGATTTGTGATTTCCATTTATTTGTTGGCAGACAAAGAAAATATACTGGCTTTAAAGGATAAGCTGATTTATGCCTATATTCCAAAAAAGCGTGCAGATTTTATTCAAGATGTTAGTTTGACAGCAAATCGAATATTTCACGGTTTCATTGCCGGTCAATTAACAGAAGCTTTTATTTTAGGAACATTGGTTACCTTTGCTTTGGCGATTTTCCAAATACCCTATGCTCTGCTTATAGGAGTTTTAATTGGAATAACAAGTGTTATTCCGGTATTTGGAGCATTTTTGGGGGCGGTTCCCAGTGCACTTATTTTGTTAGTAGTCAATCCAGTGTATTGTTTAATATTCTTGATTATTATCATTGTTATTCAACAATTTGAAACCAATGTTATTTATCCGAGGGTCGTTGGCAATTCAGTTGGTCTTTCGGGTCTTTGGGTTGTCATAGGAATGCTGATTGGCGGAAATCTATTTGGCTTTTTAGGAGTTATTCTGGGGATTCCCACATTTGCAGTATTCTACTCGGTATTTCGCAAGATCACCAATGAACGCATAGAGACTATTACAAATCCCTGAATAAATTGCAAAAAAAATAAGGGTTAAGCCCTTATTTTTTTATTTGTCGGAATTGTTTTTATCGCTTTTATTCTTCTCCAGTTGCTGTTTTGCCTTAGAGGCCATTAAGGTGAGATGCATAGTAAGTCCCTGGAATCCCACATATAAGGGATGTCGTTGATCCAGTTTTCGGATATCCCCGCTTTTATCTAAAAGGCTATTGGGAGGGTGATTATTCTGAGGGAGTCTGGATTCAGTGCCAACGACCACACGCTTCCCGGCTATGCTGTTCAGAAGAATATTTACCACATCCCAGGCAGATTCAAAGGCGACAATCTTATTTTTATTTTCTTTAATCTGGAGAGCATACTTTCGAATAAATTCAGAAGAAAACCCCTGACTGTTAAAAGTAACACAATTGGATACCTTCTCCCCATCCACAATGGTAATATACTGACCATTATTACCGCCTTTGGAATGACCCGTCATGGTGTAATGGTCAAACTGAAAGGTAATATCAACCGAATGGTAAAATTCTAAGGCCTTAAGTTGCTGAGGTGTATCACACACAAAACTGCCCTTAATATTATCAATCCAGCCAATCCCTGTGGTGCCGCGAAAGGCAACGATACCGCTATCCGGGGTCAGATCAGAAAAGCAATAGCCTACTAGGCCGTTTTCTGGCTGATTGGTATAGGCAAGAACTTTTAATGGTGTGAGACGTGGATTCTCTTTCATTAGGCGCAATGATGCTAACCACTCTTTTGAAGACATGGCAGCATCACCTCCCAGGGTATCAACTTTTTCTAAGAGTGCATCCACCATTTCACCTAAAGTATAGTCAGGGCGTATGGCATGATCTGTTGGAAGATCCAAAGCGGCAAGTTGGCTTATTAAATTGAGTTCGCTGTGAGATAACATAATTCAACCCTCCTTGGGCATTTTTTCGACAGAGGAGTTTATTATTCTCTTGGGTAGGGGTTAAGAATCAGCATGGTGTCTATTTTTTATCTTCCTCTAACAGGACTTTGTAAACTTCCAATGAATCAGGGTGTTTACGATGGGCCATATGTGGGAATGCATTGAGAATCCGTCGATGGGTGTAGCGGTTAAATCGTTTATTTACAAGGATTCGACTGGTGAGATTCGCTATTACACTATAAGCAGAATCCTTGGCATCGGAAAGTTTTTCATTGGCACCCGAAAGGGTTTCGATTTTCAAATCCTTGACTTTTACTTTGAGGTCATGGGCGGTGTTAATGCCTTTTTCTTTAAGTACATTTTTAAATTCAGTGGTTGCTTCGTAAATAGTTCCCAGTTTTTTGTTGAAGTCCAAGGTTTCCCGAGTAGATTCAACAACATCAGCTGTAAATAATACAGCGGCAGCGGTGGCTATGATTCCCAACAAAAATTGTGAAATGTTTTGGATTAATCCCTGAAGAAAAGGATGTAACAAGTACATCAGTACCAGAGACATTACCCCAAAGAGCACAGAGTTTTTCAAACAGATCCGGCCGTTAATATTAAATTTATAGGTGGAATAGTCCCACCATTTGGCGTGGAATGTTTTTTCCATTCCCCAACTAGTAATATATTCAAGAACACTGGTGGTGATCATTCCAATTAAAAAAACTTCAACAGGATTATGAATATAAGGGCCTAAAAGAAATACAATTATCATGGCCCCAACCCCATAAATTGGACAATAGGGACCATTTAAAAACCCTCGATTAATGAACTTTTTTTCGGGAATTGAACAATAGACAACCTCACAGCTCCAACCGATGATTGCATAAAGTAAAAAATAAGTAAAGAGGAGGCTAAAGTTATAATACATAGATAATTCCTTTCTAAGTTTAGGTTTATGAATTATTCTATCATAACATTATAATATCTCATAGAAAAATCCTTCGTATTTATAATTTTATTGTGAAAGACAAATATTTATAGAGGTTGGATGGATATGTTTTTGTTTTTTTAAAACTTATGGTTTATAATAAAAGGAATCATTGGGATTATATGGATCCCAATATTATTTTTGCCCTCGATCAAAGAAAAAAAATGAAATCCTGGAGGAAAATCGCATGAAAATTATTGACATAGAAATCACCAGCAATGAAAAATTGATTGATATAACCGAACAGGTTAGAGATTATGTAAACGAAGCAAGACTAAAGGACGGCTTTGTGCATATCCAAATTCCTGAACGAACCTCAGCTGTGACAATTTCCATAAATGATGATTGGCGACTGGAAAAGGAATTTTTCAAAAAAATGAATCATTTGCTGCCAAAATATGATGGTATGAGCTTTACCGGATGGACAACATCGAATGTAAAAGCCTCTATTTTTGGTTTGACGATTCAGGTCATGGTTCAGAACGGAACATTGATTCTGGATATAAACCAAAGTATTTATTTTGTTGAATTTCATGGCCCGGGACAACGACAATACTATATGAGCACCATGGGAACCGACCTGGAAGCAGGTGAAGAACAAAAAATGCCTGAGTTTCTTAGGATTCTTCATGAGAACCGCAGTGATCTCAAAGCCGAACACGAACAAATTCAAGAAGAAATGCGAACCGAATGGCGATTAAAAGAAGAAATCCGATTGGAATCAGAAAAAAATAAAAATAGCTAGTTGATGAATTTAATAAATGCTGGTTGAAAAATGAAAACGACGTATGCATTCAAAGGTTTGCTGTGTCATTTTCTATGAAATGTAATCAATGATAAAAATTGATGAGGGATAGGAAGGTCAAATAAAATGAGCTGGGATTTAATAGGAAACGATAAGGTAATAAAGACAACAGAATTATCTGATTTTATAAATAATGGGATCATCGTCCCATTGGAGTTATCAGCCTTTTTTAACGGTGAAGGCCAACGACTTGCTTTTATTTATGAAGGACGGGAATACCCTGCTTACATTGAAACTGAAGGTGGAAATAAGAAACTTAAGTGGAGTAAAGTACTCATGCGAAAGCTTACCGAAGCCTTTCCCCAGTACCATACCTGGTTTAAAGATATCAAAGATCCCTCACAAACACCACGCATTGAGTTTAAAAAAAGCAATGGTCAATATGAGGTGCGTTTTATTTTAGAAGAAATCAAAGACCTTCCGAAAGAGAATGACCCGGAAATAGATGCCCGTATTACCCAAAAGCTCATCAGACGCAGGTTGAGAGAGTTATTATATAAGTGGATGACCGGTTACCAAAATTATTTTCCAAGAGATTTCAGGTTTTCATTTAAAGATATCATCAACGAAGAAATTCCCAAGGAGCTTGAAGCGCTTCCAGTGATTAAAGCTGGGAATTATAAGGTTCAAGGCTTTGCCGGCGATAGCCAGTGGGCTGAGATACCATGGGTGGCGGTTATGGACAAACGTCTCTCGCATAACATTGAAAATGGCCTTCATCTCATTTACCTGCTTTCCATGGATAGCCATAAATTGTATCTTGCCATAGTCTACGCTGAGCCTAGTGCCAGGGCTAAGCGTTTGTCGGAAAAAGTAGCTGAATTTCGCGAAAAGATCGATACCGGGAATTTTAAAACCAATCAGCAAGAGGTTCTATTAGCAAATGCAACCCTGGTTTCAGGAATGCTTTGTTATCGAGAATATTCTGAAGCTTTACCAGATGAAGAAACCATCGAAACTGAGTTTGAGGCCATGCTTCAAATTTATGATGGGATTATCAAAATGACCATGGCACCTTTAGAAGCGCCAGTTCCTGAGGCAATTTTCCAAGAAGCAAATAAAGAATCAGAAGAAGAATTTGATATAAAAAATGACTTGGAGTTCTCAGAACCTGAATCTATTAGTGTGAAAGACCAATTGATTGGATCGCATACAGTAGGGGAAGAAGAAATGGCGGTGGTTGAGGAATCAGAATCTATTGTTGAGGAACCAGAGGCTATTTTAGAAGAAGAAAAAACAAGCAATAGGGCAGAATTGTCTAAAAAAGAGAAGCCTTCTAAAAACAAAAAGACCGAAGCAAAGCGACCAATCGACCAATCGGTTAAAGAAACCCCTGAGCTTGATCTGATTAAATCAGCAAACGAAATGGAAAAAAGAAGTTCTGTGAAAAAAAGAAAGAGGCATCCATTAAGGAATGAAACTCTGACCTCTTACCTCAAAGCAGTATTGGCAAAAATGGGAGCCAAAGGTTTTTATTACTCTCCTGAGCTTGTGAAAAGCTATTATCTTTCACTAAAATCAAAGCCATTTGTAATGATAAGAGGAACGGTGGGGTCCGGAAAAACAAGCTTTCCTCGTATGTTCGCATCAGCGATTGGAGCGAATACTGAAAATGGACGTTACCAAAGGGTTTTAGTCAAAGATGGTTGGAAAGATGAACAACCATTGTTTGGTTATCTTGATAGCCGAGGGCATTTTGTTCCGGGCGCCCTCATGTCATTATTAAAAAGTTCCCGAGAGCATCCTGAAAAACCTCATTTTTTTCTTTTGGACGAAATGGATCAATCACCGGTTGAAAAGTATCTTCATCCATTATTGGAAAGAATTAATGGCAATGCAGAACCTTTTTTAACCAAAGAAGATTTTGGCTCAGATCTGGCGTCGTTCAGAGAATATGGCGGACTGACATTCACAGATAATATATATATCATTGGTACTGTAAATGGCGGATTAGGAAGTCATTCTATTGGGCCAAAGGTATTGGACAGTGGCAATACTATTGAAATGCCAGTGGTTGATATTGGCGTTTTTCCGGATTATGGCAGTCCAACCCTTGGTGGGGATTGGGAAAACAATCAATTTAAAATACTGAAAAAAACACCGGAACTTCCAGAAATCATCGAAAAATTAATGTTAATCCTAAGAAAAATACAACAAATTCTGGTAGAATATGATCAGCCCATGGGGTATCGTGGGGTTAATGAAATCCTGGCTTTTGGCATTAATAGCGGAGTTGAAGGTCTGTTTACTGAGCAGGAGGTCATTGACTTAGCCATAAAGCAGAGAATCCTCCCAGTGCTGGAGTTCAATTGCCCAAAAGATGAAGAATTATTAAAAGCCCTTGGGATTTTTTGCCTTGGGGATGAAATGAAAGAAATGTGCACAATGGATTTTTGTATTGAGCTTAAAGCCCTGTTACAGGCTGAAGAGATCTGTTATCCCCGCAGTGGACAACAGCTTTTCAAAAGACTGAAAAAATTGGTTTGAGCAAAAAAAAAAAAGAGGCTTTGCCTCTTTTAAAGTGGCTAATTTTGTTCGGCAACTTTATTTGATAAAAAGCTAATGAGTTCTTTAATTAATTCCTGACGCCTTAAAATACCTATAAATACCCCTTGGTCATCAACTAAAGGAATGAAGTTCTGGCATACTGCAAGATCAACCAAATGTTCAAAGCTTTCATTCACTCGGGCAACCTGAATTTTTGTTTTAAATTCAATGTCCTTAATTTCAAAAGTATCCAAATTAATTTCAGGGTGAGTAAGGCTTAATGATTGAACTCTTAAAAGGTCACCTTCACAGATGGTTCCAATATATTGTCCTTTTTTATTAATCACAGGCAGAGCCGCATAGTTAGTAAGGATAAAGAGATTATAGGCTTGACGAAAAGAATCAGTATTTGTTAAAAAGACAGTATCGCTTTTAGGTAATAAATAGAACAAATGGTTTTTCATAAAAAGTGGCTCCTTATTCTTCATATAAGATTTGGTGGAGTTTTCATATGCTTATAATTTTATCATGATTTTCGTAAGAATCCCTTAAAGATTTTTCTTAATGACGACTGCAATAAAAATGAAAAAAATCATTTTCCATTTCACTGTTAGGCATTGTTGGTGTATAATGTAGGAGAATTTAAAAAAAGGATTGCAAATGGAAGAGATATTATTATATATACAATCGAGAATAACCATTGGAAGTGTCATTGAGGTTTTTATCATTACCTATATTGTCTACCGTGTATTGTTATGGATACGGGGAACCCAGGCAGAACAGGTATTTAAGGGCCTCATACTTTTATTATTCCTTGCACCACTCAGTGCGTGGTTAGGTTTTACGACATTAAATTTAATAATTACAAACGTATTTACCTGGGCTTTTATTTTTATTGTGGTTGTGTTCCAACCCGAATTCCGGTCAGCCCTTGAGCAGTTAGGGAATAATCAACTTTTTAGGGATATATTAAAAAGACCCTCCATCGATTCTTTGGAAGAGGATGCGGAAGAGCTTATTGAAGCCGTTGGCAACTTGGCGAAAGAAGAAATTGGAGCCCTTATTGTTCTTGAAAAGCATACAGGACTTAAGAATATTGTCAATACCGGCATCCAATTAGATGCTGATATTAGTAATGAGCTCATTGAAAATATTTTCACAACCAACCGCCCATTACATGATGGTGCCGTGATTCTTAAATTTGGAACCGGACGAATCCGGGCTGCTGGGTGCCTGCTGCCTTTATCAGATAATCGGGATCTTGGCAGCGAATTAGGAACACGACATCGAGCCGGGCTTGGAATGACTGAAAAATCAGATGCCATTGTTATTATTGTGTCTGAAGAAACAGGCCAAGTTTCCTATGCTGAAAATGGGACTTTGTTTCAAGATGTGAATCCAGAAATGCTTAAACAGGTGATTTTGGATAATTTCGCAGTGAAAGATGATGGAAAAAATAATACCTGGCTACATAAACTTTGGGAGAAATTAGATGGAAATAAAAAAGAAAGTACCGGTGCATGAAAAGGTAATACGCATATTTATTGCCTTGGCAATTGCTGTTTTACTTTGGTTCATGGTGAATGGAAATTCGAATGTCATTGTGAACCAGGATTTTAACAGTATTCCCATAACTTTAACAAATGTGGATGGGTTGGCTGCTAAAAATCTGGTTTTAGCAGAAGATAAAAGTTATTATCTTAATCTTCGTGTAAAGGGAACCGATAAAAATCTCAGGAAAATTAATACCAAGGAAATCACAGCAGAGGTTAATTTAGGTGATATCAATACCAAGGGAACCTACGACTTAGAAATTGCTGTGAAGGGATTACCTAATTCAGTCATTATAGATAGTATGAATCCGACATCCTTACAGATTGCAGTTGATAATATTATTAAAGAAGATATTGAAGTTGGTGTAGTGGTAGAAGGCCAACCGGCAAATGATGCGGAAGTGATCTCTGCAAAATCTTTAGAAAAGGTTGAAGTCCAAGGTCCTGAAGAATCCATTGCAAGAATCGCAAAAACTACTGGAACTGCAAATGTTAGTGATCTGGAGTCAGATACCATTGAGCATTTACAGGTTATGGGCTATGATACGTCAGGAAACCGGATTAATGACGTTGAATTTTTACCAAGCGTAGTCACAGCAGAGATTATTCTCGGAAAAACGAAAGAAGTCGGTGTGATTGCTACAACCTTTGGACAAACTGCCAATAGTTATGCCGTTTCACAAGTTTCAGTAGAGCCCTCAAAAGTCATGATTGGTGCAAAACAGGAAGTACTTGATCAGATTAATTCCATTACCATGAACGCCATTGACGTATCGGGGCAAGCCAAAACATTTTCAAAAGATGTTAATCTGATCCCACCAGAAGGCTGTTATTTTCAGAATGGCAATGATACGGTAAAAGTGACCGTTAACATTGAAAACACTATCGAGAGAAGCTTTACTTTGGATAAAATTAGTGTTAAAAATCTTGGGGCTGGTTTAGTGGTTTCAAAAATGAAAGATTCCAAGGTGTTATTAAAATTGGAAGGGGTAAGTAGTGCCTTGAATACTCTGAACCCTGCTCAAACAGAAGCTTTTATCGATTGTGCCAATCTGGGACCAGGTGAATATGAATTACCAATCCAGTCCAATTTATCCCAGGCATTGGTCAAGTCCATTACCCCGGCAAAAACCATTGTTACCATTGAGTGATGATAAGAAATTGACAAGTGCTGAAATTTACTTGAATTTTTATTCAAGATCTTGCAATTGTTAATATTTTAACATATAATATCAGGAAGTAATTTTTTTAGAATTACAAGTCACACCATAAAATTATTTTAAGGAGGAAATTAAACGTGAAAAGAGTGTATAATTTTTCAGCAGGACCATCTGCCTTACCCATTGAGGTATTACAACAGGCAGCTGATGAAATGGTATCATACGGTGATTCAGGAATGTCTGTTATGGAAATGAGTCATCGGTCATCTTATTTTATTGATATTCTTCATGAAGCAAAAAGTTTATTTAAAGAACTAATGAACGTACCGGATAACTACGAAATCCTATTCTTACAGGGGGGGGCCTCTACCCAGTTTTCAATGATTCCATTAAATCTCTTAGCTAAGAGTAATAAATGTGATTTTATGATTACCGGAAGTTGGGCCAAAAAAGCATATCAAGAATCAGCTCGTTATGGAGAAGCAAAGGTTATTGCATCTTCTGAGGATAAAACCTTTTCCTATATTCCAAAAGTGGATCCCAAGGATTTTACACCGGATGCAGATTTCTTTCACATTTGTGTCAATAATACCATTTTCGGAACACGCTTTAAACCAGAAAATTTACCGAAAACCGGTAATGTGCCTTTGGTTGGGGACATGTCTTCAAATATATTATCCGAAGTATATGATGTATCAAAATTTGGTTTAATATATGCCGGTGCCCAAAAGAACATGGGACCTGCAGGTGTAACGGCTGTGATTATTCGCAAAGACTTATTAGGACATGCCAAAGATTTCACACCAACCATGCTCAACTATAAAATCCATGCCGATAATGATTCAAGCTATAATACACCACCATGCTTTGCAATTTATGTCTGTAAACTAGTTTATGAATGGGTTAAGGCCAATGGCGGCGTTGCTGGTATGGAAAAAGCCAACAAAGAAAAAGCTCAATTGCTTTACGACTATATTGATAACAGCAAGCTTTACAAAGGAACCGTTGTTCCAGAAGATCGTTCATTAATGAATGTTACTTTTATAACAGGCTCAGATGAATTAGATGCCCTCTTTGTTAAAGAAAGCAAAAAGGTTGGTTTGGAAAATTTAAAGGGTCATCGAAGTGTTGGGGGAATGCGTGCCAGTATTTACAATGCCATGCCACTGGCAGGTGTTGAAACCCTTATTAACTTCATGAAGAAATTTGAAAGCGAAAATGCATAGACATTTTCCATTTGAAAGGAAATATTACATTGAATTATAAAGTACAAACTCTCAATAATATATCTAAAAAGGGCCTGAAATTATTAGGCGAAAATTATACTGTTCTGGATCAACCAGAGAACCCGGATGCTATTTTATTAAGAAGTTATAAAATGCATGATATGGATATTCCAGCCAGTGTTAAATTTGTTGGTCGTGCCGGAGCCGGTGTGAACAATATTCCATTGGATAAATGTTCAAAACAAGGAATTGTTGTTTGTAATTCTCCTGGAGCTAATGCCAATGCAGTCAAAGAATTGGTTATTGCAGGAATGCTCATTTCTTCACGTAAAGTAGTTGATGGCATCGATTGGGCAAAAACTCTGGAAGATAAAGGTGATGATTGTCCGGCCTTAGTTGAAAAAGGCAAAAGTACTTTTGGCGGACCAGAACTTTATGGCAAAAAAATGGGAGTCATTGGTTTAGGTGCCATTGGTGTTCTCGTTGCAAATATGGCCATCGATTTTGGCATGAAGGTTTATGGTTTTGATCCTTTTATTTCCATTGACAATGCCTGGGGCTTGAGCAGAAAAGTAAGACGCGCTGTGAGTAAAGAAGAAATTTTTAAAAATTGCGACTATATTTCACTGCATATTCCCTTTATGGATGAAACCAAAGACTATGTCAATGCAGGTTTATTAAAAGAAACCAAGGAAGGTTTACGTCTTCTAAACTTTGCAAGAGGCGGACTTGTCAATTATGATGCATTAGAGGTTGCCATAGAAGAAGGCATTGTGGCAACGTATATCACTGATTTTCCAAATGAACGTCTTCTTAAAATGAAGAATGTTATTAACATTCCTCATTTAGGTGCATCCACACCAGAAAGCGAAGAGAATTGTGCTGAAATGGTCATTCATTCGCTAAAAGAATACTTGGAAAATGGGAATATTATTAATTCTGTTAATTATCCTGATTGCAATATGGGTGTCTGTGAAAGTATTAACCGTATTACCGTTAATCATGCAAATGTTACTAATATGCTGGGTCAGATTACAAAAATTTTGGCTGATAACAACATTAATATATCAGTTATGACCAATAAAAATCGCGGATCATGGGCTTATACCATGATGGATGTTGATAGTAATGTTGGGGAAGAAGTAAAAATAGCCCTAAAAAAAATTGAAGGTGTTACTCGGGTTCGTATTATTAAATAAAATAACACTATAAAAGAAGTGGCTGTTGAAAAAATCTGACTAAGTGTCCGTTATCGCTGTTATCATTGTCATTCCTGAGTTTCCACACCCAAAGGGTGTGGAAACTCAGGATCCCCCCATTGGTATTTTGCAACATGGCACACTTGATTTTGCAACAGGCACTTCTTTATTAAAAATTGGAGGAAAAAATGTCAACAATTAAACCTTTTAAAGCTGTTCGGCCCTTTCCCGAAAAAGCAGCAGATGTTGCCGCACTGCCCTATGATGTTTACAATCGAGCAGAAGCCAATGCAGCAGTTCGAGGAAAGCTTGATTCTTTTTTACGGGTAGATCGCCCAGAAACAACCTTGGATGATCGAATGAAAATGGATGACCCCCTTGTTTATGAAACTGCGAGAAAAAATTTAGAAAAGCTTTTCTACCGGAATGTCTTAACCCAGGACACCCAGGATTGTTTTTACATTTATGAATTGGTAATGGATGGCAGAAGCCAGGTTGGTTTAGTGGTTTGTACCTCCATTGATGAATATGTTGATAATACCATCAAAAAACATGAACTCACCCGTGCAGATAAAGAAGAAGATCGAATTAAGCATGTGGATGCCACTAATGCTAATACAGGGCCTATTTTCCTGACTTATCGTGGACAGGATGACATTAATACCTTAGTGGATACCTGGCGAGAAGCCCATACTCCTGTGTATGATTTTGTATCGGAAGATGGGATTATCCATCGGGCCTGGGTCATTGATGACGAGGCTGTAATCAATGATTTAGCCGAAGACTTTAAAGGGGTAAAGAATCTGTATATCGCTGATGGCCATCACCGTTCTGCCTCTGCTGTAAAGGTAGGTCTTATGCGTCGAGAAGCAAACCCGGACTATACCGGAAAAGAAGAATTCAATTATTTTCTTTCTGTGTTATTCCCAGATGAACAGCTTCACATAATGGATTATAACCGTGTGGTTAAAGATCTTAATGGATTAAGTGTTCAAGAATTTTTAGAAAAGCTATCTGAAAAATTCGATATTGAAGAACGAGGGTCAGAACCGGTAAAGCCACCTCGAAAAGGATCCTTTGGACTTTATGTAAATAAAAAATGGTATTTACTCACAGTCAAGGAAGGGGTTTATGATTCTGATAATCTTGTGGAGTCATTAGATGTAGCTATTCTCCAGGATAATGTACTGATTTCCATTTTAGGTATTGGGGATATCCGTACTGACAAACGTATCGATTTTGTTGGTGGTATTCGTGGTTTAAAAGAGCTGGAACGTCGTGCCAACGAAGATATGTCTTTGGCATTTTCCATGTATCCAACTTCCATTGAAGAGCTCATGAACATCGCCGATGCCGATTTACTTATGCCGCCAAAATCCACGTGGTTTGAACCAAAGTTAAGAAGTGGATTATTTATACATAAACTTAGCTGAACATCATAAACATAAAAAACTTGCAACTTAATTTATGATGTGATATCCTTTACAATATTCAGTGCGTTAAAAGATTGGGTTTGCCCAAATCTCATAACAAACTGCAAAGAAAATATTATACAACAAAGTTATCGTACTGATGCCATGAGGGTTCGTCCCCAGTGGAAAGGCGAGAGAATCATGTGAATTTAACCTAAATCCATTGTGGTGAGCAATGGGTTCGGGCTTTAACGTGTTTTCCCTGTACCATTGGTACAGGGATTTTTTTGCTTATTTAAAGAACGAAGAAATTCAAAAAGGGAGGGCAAGAAATGGAAAAAAGAATAGGACTCATAGGCATTGTGGTTGAGAATGAAGAGGCTGTGGAAAAGTTAAACAATATTCTACACGATTATGGAAAGTATATCGTGGGACGGATGGGAATTCCATACCGTGAAAGAAATATTTCTGTGATTAGTGTGGTCATTGATGCGCCAACAGATGTAATCAGTTCCCTGGCAGGAAAATTAGGAATGGTCACCGGGATTAGCATTAAAACCGTGTATTCCAAACTTCCAAAATTTTCAGAAAACCAGGAAGAAGACAGTGAATAAACTTGTTGAAAAGCTTGCCCAGGAACAATGTTTAGAGGCAAAGGAGCTTCTGTGGCTTTTGGAAAATAATACGGTTGAACTGAGACAGGATCTTTCTGAAAAAGCCAGTGAGGTGGCTAAAAAAACCTTTGGTAATGGAATCTATACACGAGGACTCATTGAATTCAGTAATTATTGTAAAAATGATTGCTATTATTGTGGGATTCGAAAAAGTAATGATCAGGTTCATCGGTATCGCCTTACAGAAGACCAGATCTTTGACTGTTGTAAAACTGGCTATGCATTAGGATTTCGCACATTTGTCCTTCAGGGAGGAGAAGATCCTTACTTTGATGACGATCGAGTGGTTGCCATTATCCAGAAGATTAAGAAAAATTTTGCTGATTGTGCCATCACCTTGTCCATGGGGGAAAAATCAAAAAAAAGTTATGAACGCCTTTATGAAGCAGGAGCGGATCGTTACCTCCTACGCCATGAAACAGCCAATAAAAGTCACTATAAAAGGCTTCACCCTAGTAATTTGGCCCTAGAAAATCGCATGACCTGTTTAAAAGACCTTAAGGAAATTGGTTTTCAGGTAGGTACCGGTTTTATGGTGGGGTCCCCAAACCAAACAATGGAAAATATCTTAGAAGATTTAGAATTTATCAAAGAATTGGATCCACAAATGATTGGCATAGGACCATTCATTCCACATCACAATACCCCATTTAAAAATGCTAGCCCTGGGTCATTGGAACAAACCCTGCAACTAATTTCAATTCTGCGTTTGATGATGCCAAAAGCCCTAATTCCCGCCACCACTGCCCTGGGAACCATTAATCCCCAGGGACGAGAACTTGGGATACTGGCCGGAGCTAATGTGGTGATGCCCAACCTGTCTCCGGTAGCGGTTCGAAAAGATTATAGCTTATACGACAATAAAATATGTACCGGTGATGAAGCCGCGGAATGCCGCAGCTGTTTAGCAACAAGAATGGAATCCATCGGTTATGAAATCCTCACAAATCGTGGCGATTACCCTGAATAATAATAAGCAATTGCAAAAGTACCGTGGCATCACTGTCTGTTTACATGAAACAATTTTTCCACTATACGTCGCACAGTCTAACGACTGTTCGCCTATACGTTACAAAATTGGTTATGAAAACTGACACCAATGCAATTTGCTTTTATGTTTATGAATTTAGAAATTAATAATAAGTTGAAAGAAGGAAAAAATATGTATAACGTAAAATCAAAAAAGGCCGAAGAGTTTATTGATAATCAGGAAATTTTGGATACCATGGCCTATGCCGAAGAAAACAAGAATAATGAAACTTTAATTGATGATATTATAACCCGGGCTGGGGATTTCAAAGGACTCAGTCATCGCGAAGCGGCAGTATTGTTGGCCTGTGAACTTGAAGATCAGAATAAACGTTTGGTCACCCTTGCTCAGGAAATTAAAAAGAAGTTTTACGGTAATCGTATTGTCATGTTTGCACCCTTATATCTTTCTAACTATTGCGTGAATGGGTGTGTATATTGTCCTTATCATCATAAAAATACAACCATTAAACGAAAGCAATTATCCCAGGAGGAAATTGTTAAGGAAGTCATTGCCCTTCAAGATATGGGACATAAGCGTTTGGCTTTAGAAACCGGTGAAGATCCAGTGAATTGCCCACTTGAATATGTACTGGAAAGCATTAAAACTATTTACAGCATCAAACATAAAAATGGCGATATCCGTCGGGTGAATGTGAATATTGCAGCGACTACCGTAGAAAATTACAAGCGTCTTAAGGATGCCGGAATTGGAACATACATTCTGTTTCAGGAAACCTATCATAAAGAAAATTATGAAATGCTTCACCCCACGGGACCTAAACACAATTACGCATGGCATACCGAGGCCATGGATCGTGCCATGGCAGGTGGTATTGATGATGTGGGCATCGGCGTTCTTTTTGGACTTAATATGTACCGTTACGATTTTGTGGGAATGCTCATGCACGCAGAGCATTTAGAAGCTGCCATGGGCGTTGGACCTCATACCATTAGTGTGCCACGGATTTGTCCGGCAGATGACATTGATACCAATGATTTTTCAAATGCCATTTCCAATGATGTCTTTGAAAAAATTGTCACTGTTTTAAGAATTGCCGTACCTTATACCGGAATGATTGTATCTACAAGGGAATCCCAGGCATCCCGGGAACGTGTTTTGAAATTGGGGATTTCCCAGGTTAGTGGTGGTTCCTGCACAAGTGTGGGCGGCTATGATCATCCAGAGCCGGAAGAGGAAAATTCTTCTCAATTTGATGTAACGGATACAAGAAAACTGGATGATATTGTCAACTGGCTTTTAGAAATGGGCCATATTCCAAGCTTTTGCACAGCCTGTTATCGTGAAGGCCGAACCGGAGACCGCTTTATGAAATTGGTGAAATCGGGACAGATTGTGAATTGCTGCCAACCCAATGCCATTATGACTTTAAAAGAGTATTTAGAGGACTATGCATCTGCGGACACAAGAGAAAAGGGTGAGGTCATGATTCAGCGTGAGCTCAAGTCTATTCCCAGTGATAAGGTCCGTGAGATTGCAACTGCCCATTTAACCGAATTAAGTGCCGGAAAACGAGACTTCCGTTTTTAATCAGAAAAATGATTGATTGACAATGATCAATAAAATTTCATAATTCATTGAGCACAGTAAAAAAACACAAGAGAAAACTCATTTCAAGAATGCTCTTGTGTTTTTATTTTAAGTTTTATTGCCAAAAGTAATGAAATAATTGATGGGAATCAAAGCAATGGTGAAAACAATCGAGAGATGGACTCTTTAATCTTTATAATATGACCCCGCTTTGAATAAATTTCTTTACTATAGTAAGTACAAAGTTTTATATCCTCAACAAAAACATTTTTCAATTCGGTGGAAGTAGCATGATCATAAATAAAGGCATTAGTTTCAAAATTCAGTCTAAAGCTGCGAATATCGAAATTACAAGAACCGACGGAACATACAGCATCGTCCACGACTATGGTTTTAGAATGAAGAAAGCCATTTTCATAAATGTAGACTTTGGCCCCATATTCAATGAGTTCTCCAACATAGGATAAAGTAGCCCAATGTATAAAGATATGGTCTGGCTTGTTGGGAATCATAATGCGCACATCAATGCCGGATAACAAGGCGATTTTCAGAGCTTCAAGAATACTTTCATCAGGTACAAAATAGGGAGATTGAATGAGTATATAACTTTCAGCATTGTTAATCATTCGTAAAAACCCCTGTTTGATTTGCTGATTGGCTTTATCAGGTCCGCTTGAAACAATTTGAATGCCCGCTCCGGTCGTCTGAGAAATGGCCGGGAAATACTTATTTTGAGAGTCCTCGTCAATGACTAAGTTTTCGCTGGAGCTTGCTCGCCAGTCTAAAAGAAAGCGCAGTTGGAGCTCATAGGCAGAGGACCCGTGGATTTTGAGATGCGTGTCACGCCAGTAGCCCATTTTGGGATTAAGGCCCAGATATTCATTGCCAACATTAAAGCCACCCACAAAACCAGTGGTGCCATCAATGACCACGATTTTTCGATGATTACGGTAATTGATGCGGAGATTGATCAGTTTTATCTTGGATGGGAAGAACACACCAATTTGTCCGCCGGCAGACACAAGACTTTCAAGAATCGATTTAGGAAGATAACGCCCACCCATGGCATCAAAAAGTAGTCGAACCTCAACACCCTCAAGGGCCTTTCGGGTGAGAATATCCATCATCCTCAAGGCCAGCGAATCGTATTTTATAATGTAGTATTCCACATGAATAGATGACGTGGCTGATTCCATTGAGTCAAAAAGAGCCTCAAATTTAGCTTTGCCATCGGTATAAATCGAAATCTTATTATTGTTGGTATAAAGAGCCTGGCTGACATTGAGATGGAATTCAATGGAACGACGATATTTTTCCAAAGGACTGTTGGGATCAATGACAATGATCTTCGATAGTGATCGTCGCTGCTGCCGGAGCAGGAGATTGTAGCGAATGTTTTCAGGGGTATTATATTTAAATATTTTTCTCTTGGTGAGGTTTTGGGAAAAAAATAAGTAAAATAAAAAGCCTAAAATCGGAAGTATCCACAAAAATAGTAACCAGGCATAAGTGCTTTGGGGAGTTTTACGTTCCAAAAAAATGATCGTAATAGAAAAGGAAATATTAAAAATAAAGACAATAGCCGCTAATGTTGCTAATAAACCCAAAAACATTGATGAACCTCCATAAATTTCTTGAACCTATTATAACATATTTTTTTCCAGTAGTGAAAAGTGTTTCATGAAATCATCTGTTTCATGAAACAGATGGATTTATCTTGACATTTTTAAGGGAGAAAACTTATAATAGAAGTTGTCTCAGGTTTGTGGTTGAAAGTCGAGGCCAGATGCAGGCAAAACGATCCACGTAAGACAATTTAAAAGCAAGTTGTTGATCATGGTGCGTCTTAGAAGTAAGTCCAGCCGGTGCAAGCCGAGAGAAGGAGTTGTGATGCTAACACTGAGCTAAACTTCCCGCTGGCGAGTGTGGGGGAAAAGACCAGGTCAACTGAGGCAAAACACCCTTTTTATCAAGATTATGAGAGAAATCTTTTTGGTTGCTTTTTCGTGACAACAATTTGACAAAATAATTTTGACTAAAGGGGACTAAATTAGGTATAATATAGATATAGCTCGTAGACTCTATATTCTGTAAACGAGTAAACTTAACCTTTTGAAAGGAGTTGTCGTTATGAAATTCACAATTTACGGAAAAAACATGCATGTATCAGAAGGTTTGAAAGAAACACTTAAAAAGAAGTTTTCTAAATTTGATCGCTACTTTGGTCAGGAGACAGAAATTTACGCTACATTCAGTAAGGAAAAAAATTATCAAATGTTAGAGGTAACAATTCCTGTGGGAAAAACGATTCTCAGGGCTGAAGAAAAGTCTGAGGATATGGTGTCATCCATTGAAGATGTTGTAAATAAACTTGAAGGACAGCTTAGAAAACACAAAACGAAACTACAAAAAAGAAATATTGAAGAAGTAAGTAAATTTAATTTTGAAGAAATTGAATCCCTTGATGAATCTGAAGAATTTCAGCCAAAAGTTGTGCGAACGAAAAAATTTGCGGTAAAACCAATGAATGTTGATGAAGCAACCCTTCAAATGGAATTACTGGGACATGACTTTTTCGTCTTCCTAAATGGCGATACAGATGACGTCAATGTTGTCTATATGCGTAAAGATGGAAACTACGGTTTGATTGAACCTACTTTCTAAAGCTTTCTTAAGAAAAACGACGAATTAATTATGGACACCCCTTAATAAACAGTTTTAAGGGGTGTTTTTGATGATATTTTTTAGAATTAAAAAAATATTTTTGAATTTGGGTATAAAGTTTTGACAGAACTTTTCTTTTGCTTTAAAATAGACATATATATGTATCAAAATTTGCTTGAATTATTTTATTGAGCAGACTGTGTGTCTAAATAGAAAACAGAAGAAAAATGAATAAGTAGTGGGGTTGAAACAAATATGTTAGTACTAATTGCAATAATTTTAGGCTTTTTAATTGGAAAAATTCGCAGAGGAAGCCTTCGTGGCTTCAAAGTTCGAAAAATTTCGTTATTACCTCTGGGTATTTTAGGGCTGTTATTACAGCTTGCGTTACATTTTTACGGTTACACAGGCGGGATTCCTGTTATTGAGCCCTACCTTGAAATTGTGAATTTTGCCAGTTATATACTTGTGCTGGTAATGCTCGTCTTTAACCTGGATGATTTTTGGGTTATTCTCATGGCCATTGGTTTCACATCGAATTTTGTGGTTACCTTTATAAATGGCGGACACATGCCAGTTGCTCAAGGAGTTATTGATATTCTCCCAACCGGTTTTGGACAGCAAATCATCCAGGGACTCAATTCGATTTATACACTGATCCAACCAAATACTCTTTTGTGGTTTTTAGGAATTAACCTACCCATTTCAATTCCTTTTATACCAACGGTTATGAGCCTCTACGGAACGGTTGCAGGGGTAAGCGCAGGCACCCTTGTTGCACTTATTGGACTTATTGGTTTCATGCAGTATGTAATGAATAAAAAACCTTCAATTATGAGTGATAGTAAGGATGCTATTGATGATGAAGGCATTTTTGGAGATAGTGAAAACCAGAATATTGAGGGGGTTTCAATTCAAAACGATATCCTTGCAAGCGAATCAAACGCTAATGTTGAGGATTTCTACCAGGATTTAACAGGTGGCGGCCCAATTCGAGGTGAACGTGATGAAAGTATGACTACTGTAATTTCAGAAGAAGAACTGGAAACCATGATTATTCCTGAAGCCATGGCAAATGGGTCCCCTGAAATTGGAACTGAAACCGAAGAAATCATTGTTCAAAATCAGATGCCGGAAGAAACAATCATTATTGAAACCATTGATGATGGCAGCACTAAGGTCATCAGCAACATTCAAGAAGTGGGAACCTTTGTTGCCGGAGCTGAAAACAAGGGATTAGAAGCCTCTGAAATGGAAGAAATTGTTAACAATGAAGATACCGGGTTCTTCACTAAAAAATATTATGAAGAAAAATTAGCAGTTGAAAAAGAGCGATTAATGCTTCAAATACGGGAAATAGAATTAAACAAGGCTGAAGAATCAATGCGGGAAACCCTGCCGAAACCGAAACCGGAACCGGAATCGGATTTAAGAATTGTCGAAAGTTTTAAATTAACAGAGTTAGATACTCCTTTTGTATTGCGTGGTGATAATGCTCAACAAGAAACAGTCTTAAGGAAGCCAACAGAAAAGGAAGAAGAATTTTCTGAAGGTGAAATGATGAATGTTTGGCAACGTCTAAACTTTGAAGATGAAAAGCGAAAAGCACAACGACGAAAACAAAACATAAGAGACAGCAGTTTAGAAGCAGAAAATCTCATAAAACCGGTATCACAGAAAGAAGAAGTTGTAATTCCGTTCAAAGAGCTTGAAGAAATCACCGAGGGTGTGGTGGAAAAAGTGAATGATCCTTCGGATGGAGAAAAAGAAAAGCCTAACGAAAGCATTAACGAAGTACAGCAAAAAACCTTTGATGCAACATTGGAAGAACGAAAAAAAGCTGGATATGAACTAGTCGAATTAAAGTTAGATGGAAAAGATGTTGCGTTTTGGCGTAAAAAGAAATAATATAAAAACAATCTAATAGTACATTAAAGGGACTGTATGAAAAATTGCAGTCCCTTTAAATTATTTAAAGTAACCTTTAAAGGATTATGTTATAATTAACTTTGGAATTCTTTCCAATAAAGCGAACAATAAAAGGAGTGAAAGTTTTGGGATTATTAGACCAGATTTTTGATAGTAGTAGAAAAGATATAAAACGTATGCAGAAAAAGGTGGACTTGATATTAGCGCTCAATAGCAAATATGAGGCCATGAGCGATGATGACCTTCGTGGACAGACCCTTTTGTTTAAAGAAAGACTGGCTCAGGGAGAATCATTGGATGATATGTTAGTTGAGGCGTTTGCGACCGTAAGGGAAGCAGGAGCAAGAGTCCTTAATATGAAGCATTTTCCAGTCCAATTACTTGGCGGAATGGTTTTGCACGAAGGAAATATTGCAGAAATGAAAACCGGGGAAGGGAAAACTCTTGTCTCTACACTTCCAGCCTACCTCAATGCACTGGGTGGTAAAGGAGTCTATATTGTTACGGTTAATGATTATCTTGCAAAAAGAGATAGTCAGTGGATGGGACAGCTCCATGAATTCCTAGGACTCAGTGTTGGTTTGGTTGTTCATGGCTTGTCCTTTGATCAGAAGAAGGACGCCTATGGCTGTGATATCACCTATGGTACCAATAACGAGTTTGGATTTGATTATCTGCGAGATAACATGGCACCGACTAAAATACAACAGGTTCAGCGGGAACTAAATTATGCCATCATTGATGAAGTTGATAGTGTTTTAGTGGATGAAGCCAGAACACCCTTGATTATTTCAGGGAGTGGAGATAAAAGCACTAAACTCTATGAACTTGCCAATACTTTTGCTAAAACCCTTAAAGATGAACATTATGTTAAGGATGAAAAAGCTAAATCAGTGATGCTGTCCGATGATGGGGTTGTAAAAGCCGAAGGCTTTTTTGGATTGACCAATCTTGCCGATGTGGAAAACATGGAAATATCTCATCATATTAACCAGGCACTTCATGCCAATACGCTCATGTATAAGGATCGGGATTATGTTGTAAAAGACGGAGAAATCATTATTGTTGATGAATTTACAGGACGTTTAATGCCTGGTCGACGTTATTCCAATGGTTTACACCAGGCCATTGAAGCAAAGGAAAATGTGAAGGTCAATCGAGAGTCGAAAACCTTAGCAACGGTGACATTCCAGAATTATTTTAGAATGTTTAATAAATTATCCGGTATGACTGGAACAGCAAAGACCGAAGAAGATGAGTTCCAAACCATCTATAATCTTAACGTCATTACCGTTCCTACCAATCGTCCCTTAATTCGTGAAGATCAGAATGACCTTATTTACAAGAGTGAAAAAGGAAAATATTGTGCGGTGACTGAGGAAGTAAAACGTCGCCATGAAACAGGCCAGCCAATACTCATTGGGACAATTTCCATTGAAAAATCTGAACTTCTCAGTAGTTACCTTAAACGTTCAGGGGTGAAGCACAATGTGCTTAATGCTAAATTTCTTGAAAAAGAAGCCGAAATTGTTGCAAATGCAGGACAAAAGAATGCGGTAACCATTTCCACCAATATGGCCGGACGTGGTACGGATATTGTTTTAGGCGAAGGGGTTATAGAAGTTGGGGGATTACATATTCTCGGAACCGAACGCCATGAAAGTCGTCGCATCGATAATCAGTTACGTGGTCGTTCCGGTCGTCAAGGAGATCCCGGCTCATCTCAATTTTTTGTATCATTAGAAGATGATCTCATGCGTGTTTTTGGTTCGGAAAGAATTCAGGGTTTAATTGAAACTATAGGACTGGACGAAGAAACACCCATTGAAAACAAAATTCTTACCAAAGGCATTGAAAATTCTCAAAAACGTGTTGAAGGGCGAAACTTCGACATCCGTAAAAATGTCCTTCAGTATGATAATGTTATGAACCGTCAGCGGGAGCTCATTTATGAGCAACGACAACAGGTCATTGATGGCAAGGATATGGAAAATGAAATTTGGAACATGACCAAAACCCTGGCAGATGCCTATGTGAACATGTTTACCGGAGATGGAGACTACTACGATAATTGGGACTTAGAAGGACTTAAAAAACATTTGGAAACTACGGTACTTCCCAAGGGAACACTGACTTTCCCGGAAAAACCTGAAAGTCGGGAAATTTTAGTAGACACCGTACTGGATGAATGTCGAAAAATTCTGGAAGAGAAAAAAGAACGTTTAGGATTGGAACAACTCCAAAACATTGAAGGCATTATTCTGTTGAGAAGTGTTGACAGTGCCTGGATGGAACACATCGATAATATGGATCAGCTTAAACAAGGTATCGGTTTACGGGCCTATGGACAAAATGATCCAGTCAAAGAATATACCAAAGAAGGCTTTGCCCTCTTTGATGATATGATCCTGAGAATACAGGAAGATACGGTAAAATACCTTTTCAATCTAAATATTCAAGTGGTACCAAGTGACGAAGCCAAAGAAAAGGTAGACTTCAGCCAAATGAAAACCAATGAAAATGAAATTGTAGGAAAACCTGCCGATCCAGCCAGTGCTCAAAATAAAGTTGGACGAAATGATCCGTGCCCTTGCGGCAGTGGAAAAAAATATAAAAAATGTTGCGGGGCTTGATAAAAAACAACCAACCCCAGGGTATGAAATTGAAAGGATGTGAATGTTGAATGATCGATTTGTACGAGGAAAAGCAAATTGTCAATGAAATGGAAACAAAGTTAAAAGAATTAGGGGATTCACTTTGACCTGCCCAAACTGATCAGTGAAATTGAAATCCTTGAAAAGAAAACTGAAAATCCGGAATTTTGGAATGACCAGAAATCAGCCCAAATTGTCTTAAAAGAGTTAAAACTCACAAAGCTAAAAGTTGATCACCACAATGCTCTTACCGAGGAATTAGATGATATTTTAGTGATGTTTGAATTGGCTGAAGAGGGAGAAATCCTGGAAGGATTTTCAGAATCCATTAATGCTGTTAACCAAAAAATAGATTCCTTTCGTACCGAAACCCTTCTTTCCGGGGAATACGACAGCAATAACGCCATTATTGCTCTTCATCCCGGAGCCGGTGGAACCGAATCCCAGGATTGGGCGGAAATGTTGTTGCGCATGTACACGAGATGGGCTGAAAAGAAGGGCTATAAAGTAAAAATATTAGACCTTCAGCCCGGAGAAGGTGCAGGGATAAAAAGTGCCACGCTGATGATTGAAGGGATTAATGCCTATGGTTATTTAAAAACCGAGCGAGGGGTTCATCGTCTCGTTCGGATTTCTCCTTTTGATTCATCAGGCCGTCGACATACCTCTTTTGCATCACTGGATGTCATGCCTGAAATAGACGATACGGTGGAAATTGAAATTCTTCCTGAAGATATACGCATTGATACCTATCGGGCCAGTGGCGCTGGCGGCCAGCATGTTAATAAAACCGATTCAGCTGTGCGTATCACCCATCTTGCCACAAACATTGTGGTTCAATGCCAGAATGAAAGATCCCAGCATCAAAACAAGGAAGTGGCCATGGCAATGCTCAAGGGCAAGCTGGTAGAAATTATGGAACAGGAAAAAATGGATCATATTGATGATATTAAAGGGGATCATAGTCAAATTGCCTGGGGCAGCCAGATTCGCTCCTATGTATTTCATCCCTATAATATGGTCAAGGACCATCGAACCAATGTGGAAGTTGGAAATGTTCAAAGTGTCATGGATGGCGATCTGGACGGTTTTATGAATGCCTATCTTAACACCATGGTATAAAGAATTAGGAATTATAACCATATTAGGAGCTAAAGAAAATAAATTTTGGAGGATGAAATGGCAAAAACCTATCAGGAAATTAATGAAAAAATCGCCCGAGGCGACGCTGTTATTATAACCGCAGAAGAAGTCATTGGCATTGTTAAAGAACGTGGCATCAAGGATGCCGCAGACTATGTGGATGTGGTTACCACTGCCACCTTTGGTCCCATGTGCTCTTCGGGTGCTTTTATTAATTTCGGACATTCTGATCCTCCCATTCGGATGGGAGAGATTAGTTTGAATGATGTCGAAGCCTATGGTGGTTTGGCAGCCGTGGATACCTATTTAGGAGCCACGCAGCCATCCAGTGATAAGGGTATAGAATATGGAGGCGCTCATGTCATTCATGATTTGATTGCCGGGAAAGAGGTTCACTTAGTGGCTAAGTCCCAGGGAACCGATTGCTATCCCAGAAAATCCATTGATACCTGGGTGACCCTGGAAGATCTCAACGAAGCCTATTTATTTAACCCCCGAAATATTTATCAAAACTATAATGCCGCCATTAATACCTCCAGCCAGCGTTTATACACCTATATGGGTATTTTGCAGCCAAACATGGGAAATATCACCTACAGCACTTCAGGAGAATTAAGCCCACTGTTAAATGATCCACTGCTTAAAACCATTGGTATGGGGACAAAGATTTTCATTGGAGGTGCCCAGGGTTACGTTTCCTGGATGGGGACTCAGTTCAACACGGCCGGTCCCAGAGATGAAAAGGGTTACCCAACCACGCCAGGTGCTACCTTAGCACTCATTGGGAACATGAAGGAAATGAATCCTAAATATATTCGCGGTGCGGTTTATGAAAAATATGGAACTTCCATGTTTGTCGGTGTTGGGATTCCGATTCCAATTCTCAATGAAGAAATGATGGCCTCTGTTTCCGTTGAAAATAAAGACCTTTATACTAATGTCATTGATTACAGTGTCCAGAGAAAAGCCAAGCCAAGCCTGAAGAAGGTAAGTTATGCTGAACTGCGCAGTGGTTCCGTGGATATTAATGGAAAAATCATTAAAACATCGCCCCTTTCCAGCTTGAAAATGGCCAGAGAAATTGCAGATGAACTCAGCTATTGGATGAAAAATGGTAAATTTTATCTCCAAGAGCCCATTTTGAGTTTCCCCATGGGGAACTCACTCAAAGGTCTTGAAATTAATGAAGGAGGGTTAAGATAATGACAAAAAAAATATTGTTGTCTTTTCCCCAATCGGCCACGGGAAAACCCATGGCCATGGAGCTCATCAAAACCTATAATCTGGATTTCAATATCCTAAAAGCCAGTATTGATGATAATGTTAAAGGCACCCTATTATTAGAAATTATGGGTGAAGAAGCCGATATCAATGCCGGCATTGTATTCCTGCGGCAAAATCAGATTGGTGTGATGGAAATTCAGTCAGTGGTAGAAGTCAACAAAGAGGATTGTGTTGACTGTGGAGCCTGTACCGCTGCGTGTACAGTTAATGCCCTGGAAATGGACGAAAATTGGGAATTGATTCACCATCAAGATAAATGTCTTGAATGTATGCTATGTGTGAAGGCCTGTCCCACTCGCGCCATTCATGCCCTGATATAAAGATGAATTACGAAGAGCGCTTTTATCGTAATCGCATGAAAGCCGAGGATCTGGAATATTTTCAGGTCCTCGAATTTGAAACCGATCTTTTTTTAGGAGTCGATGGCAGTGCAATGAACTCAATTCTCCCTCAGATGGTGTGTAATAATGTTCGCCAACTGAGACAATCAATTGTAAGGTACAATGAGAATCATCCGGATTTTATCTCTGGGTTGATACCTCTCGCCCTGGATAAGCATGCAATCCCCATTGTCAGGGATATGCTGGAAGCCGGAAAAAAAACTGAGGTTGGTCCCATGGCTGCTGTTGCCGGTGCAGTGTCAAAATATGTTGGTCAAATACTGGCTCCCTTTTCAAAAGAAATCATTGTGGAAAATGGTGGAGATCTTCTAATTAAAACTCAAAAAATTCGACGGGTTGCCCTTTACACCGGGAACCCTGAATTCACAGACATTGGTTTAATGATAAAACCCCGGGAAAACCCTTTAGGAGTATGTACCTCTTCAGGAACCATGGGCCACTCATTAAGCTTTGGAAAGGCAGATACAGTAACAGTGATTAGCGAAGACATACCACTGGCTGATGCTGCAGCTACAGCCCTGGGTAATCGGATTAAAACGCCTGAAGATATTGTCCGAGGATTGGATTGGATTAAAACAATTCCGGGGATTTTGGGAGCACTTATTATTATCGAGGATCAACTTGGAGCCTGGGGAGAAATTGAGCTGGGTTGATGATAGATTAGAAATAAATTGACAAATAAGAAAATGTAAGATATCCTTATCAAAACATACTAAACATATTATAAAAGTATGAAATAAGGAGGGCCTACCATTGGAGCTGGATTATAAGAACCATAAGAATTTTATTGAAGAACGTGATTTGAAAAAAATAGTCGAATTACTGGAAAAAATCCAGTATGGCTCGGTCACTGTGATCATTCAAAATGGGAAGATATTACAGATAGAAAGAAATGAAAAGATCAGAGTGAAATGACACTGACTATTTATGAAAGAAATAAATGAAAATTTATTTAAATCATACAAAACATATTGACAATATATGATATATTGCTTATACTAATTATTATAGTAAATCAACAAAGCAAAAACAGGTGAAACTGACCAGATAACTGGAGGTTTTGAAATACAGGAAACTGTGTTTCAAAACCTCTTTTTTGTGCAAAGATAAAGACCCAAAACTGTGCTTACTTTCCATTGGTGACGCCACTTGAATCATAGAAAAATTTGGGTAGCATCATTCCTGTAATTAGAGGTTGAGTATAAAAGAAACGAGAGGATTGGAAGTTTCTAAACATGAAATAGAGAAACTACATTGGTGCTTTTTAGAATACATCTAACAAAAAATCACAAAAGTAATAGAATTTTTTCTAGGAAAAGGTGAGTCATGAATTTCAATACAGCATTACTTCATAATAATGCTTTTGCTGACGAAAAAACAGGAGCCACATTAACACCGATTTATCAATCAAGTGCGTTTTCATATCAGACAGCAGAAGAATTAGAAAAAGTTTTTAATCATCAATTACCGGGTTTTTCCTATTCAAGGATAAATAATCCAACTGTTGAAGCCTTTGAAAAAAGAATGACATCATTAGAGGGTGGGCTTGTATCAGTTGCCTGTGCATCCGGAATGGCGGCAATAACCAATGCAATATTAAATATCCTCAAATCCGGTGATGAGATTATCTCCAGTGCTGGTATTTTTGGAGGGACCATTGATTTGTTTTCAGATCTTGAATCCTTTGGCATACATACCGTCTATGTCAAAGATGGTACCTCAGAAGAATACGAGGATAAAATCACGAAGAAAACAAAATTAATTTTCGCAGAAGTTATCGGTAATCCTAAACTGGATGTATTGGATATTCAAGAAGTGGCCAAAGTCGCACACCGTCATCAGATTCCATTATTTGTTGACAATACTTCAACAACAGCCTTTGTCATCAAACCCATCGCATCAGGGGCCGATATTGTGATCAATTCATCCACAAAATATATTAACGGCAGTGGTAATTCCATCAGTGGGGTTATAACCGATAGTGGCAAATTTAAATGGGATTTCAGCCGCTATCCAGGGCTGCAAAAGTATGGCAAATTTGGTGAGTTTTGTTTTGCTGCCAAACTTAGAAATGGACTTTTTCGAAATACTGGAGCTTGTTTATCCCCATTCAATGCCTATCTTAATTTACTGGGTCTTGAGACACTTGGCATTCGAATGGAGCGGCAATGCAAGAATGCTTTCTTTCTGGCACAATTTCTTAAAGACAACCAAGGTATAACAGAAGTGAATTATCCGGGTTTGGAATCAAGCCCAGACCATGGGACAGCAAAAAGACAATTTCATGGTTACTATGGAGCAATCTTAACTTTTCGGGCGGGAACCAAAGAAAGAGCTTTCAAGATTATGAATCAGCTCAAATATGCAATCATTGCAGCCAATATCGGGGATACTAAATGTTTGGTGATTCATCCGGAATCGACGATCTATGCCAACAGCAACAAAGAAGAAAAAATCAATGCCGGGGTGTATGATGATTTAGTCCGTGTCAGCGTAGGGCTTGAAGACATCGATGATCTGATACACGATTTTGAACAGGCAATAGCGTTAATTTAATAGTTTGTGAAAAGAAAGGAAAAAATCAATGGGAACAGATTATGGTGCATTAAAAAAAGGCGGCTTTATGAGGCAGAAGCAAAAAGGCTATTTTTCCCTTCGACTTCAGGTTGTTGGCGGTCATCTGACAGCTGAAAATGTTGAAAAGATTTCTGAAGTGGCAAAAACATATGGTCAGGGATACATCCATTTAACCTCGAGACAAGGGGTGGAAATTCCATTTGTGAAATTTGAAGATATTGAAAACGTAAAATCAGAACTGGCAAAGGGAGGATGTAAACCGGGTGTGTGCGGTCCAAGAGTCCGCACAGTAACTGCCTGCCAGGGCAATGAAATTTGTCCCAGCGGATGCATTGACGCCTATGGTATTGCAATAGAATTAGATAAACGTTATTTTGGCAGGGACTTATCCCATAAATTTAAATTTGGTGTAACCGGCTGCCAGAATAACTGCTTAAAAGCAGAAGAAAATGATCTGGGCATCAAGGGCGTTTTGGATATAAGCTGGAACAAGGAAAACTGTATTTTATGTGGGGTCTGCGAAAAAGCCTGCCGTTTGGGTGCCATTAAAACAGAAGATGATGCGATTATTTTAGATGAAAATTTATGTAATAATTGTGGCCGCTGTGTAACGGCCTGTCCAACAGAAGCCTGGAATAATGAAGAAGGGTATCTGGTATCATTTGGAGGCATCTTTGGAAATGAAATCAGTAAGGGAAAACAACTGCTGCCACTGATTAAAGAGGAAGAGCAATTATACAGAATCACCGATGCAACCATTGAATTTTTTCAAAAACATGGCAAGGCAAGCGAGCGTTTTAAGTTTACATTGGATCGGGTAGGCTGGGATACATTTCAGCAAGTGATTGAGGAAGCATACAATGGCAAACTATAAAATCGATGCCACAACGGATATTACCGACGCAGTTTGCCCCATGACATTTGTAAAAGCAAAGATTGAATTGGATGAACTAAACGAAGGCCAGATACTATCCATTCGGATGAATGACGGCGAACCCGTTCAGAATGTGCCAAGAAGTTTGAAGGATGAAGGACATCAGATTTTAAAACTCGTCAGTAATGATGACGGAACCTATAATCTTCATATAAAAAAAGTCGGAGATTAATGGGCTAAAGAGGACTTCAGTAGAGGAGAAACAATGGCATTACGTGTTTATCAAGACGATTTTCAAGAGAAAGTACTAATGGAAAAATTGCCTGTTATTGTTGAATTTTACTCAGATAGCTGTATCCCATGCAAGCAATTGGCACCGACATTAGGTGAGCTTGAGGAAGAATATGATGGCAGGATAAAAATTGCAAAAGTGAATGTTAATTTCAGCACTGAATTGGCACAACAGTATCACGTCATGTCCTCTCCAACCATACTTTTTTTTAAGTCAGGAAAAGAAGCTCAGAGGATCAAGGGTCTTGTTAAAAAGACTGTTTTAAAGGAAATCATAGATTTGATTTTATAAATTTACCGGAGGGGGAACGCAATGATTATTACCGTAGCAGGAGTAAAGAAAGAAGTAACAGAGGGCATTAGCATCACAAAGCTTCTTGCAAGTGAAAAGATTGAAAGTCCGGAACATGTAACCGTATCGGTCAATGATAATTTCATAGCAAGAGACTTATTTGAAGAAACAACGTTATCAAATGACGATAATGTGGAATTTCTTTATTTTATGGGAGGAGGAAGTGGCTGTAAAATTACAAAGTATTTTTGTGAAGAATAATTGCAGTTGCATTCAATATGGCATTTTCTAATGAACAGATGGAGCGCTACTCCAGACATATAATTTTAAAAGAAGTCGGAGCAAAGAGACAAAAGAAGCTACTAAACGCAAAGGTACTTATCATCGGCGCAGGAGGCCTGGGCGCTCCCGCGGCAATGTATCTTGCAGCGGCGGGTGTGGGAACCATCGGGATTGCTGACGCTGATGAGGTCGACTTGTCCAATCTCCAGAGACAAATCATTCATGGAACAAAGGATGTGGGCAAAGCAAAAGTAAAATCTGCAAAAGAAACAATCAATGAAATGAACCCGGATGTCACGGTGAATACTTACCGCATCTATGTGAATGCTGAAAATATTATGAGTTTAATCAAAGATTATGACTTTATTATTGACGGCACCGACAATTTTCCAGCAAAATTCTTGATTAATGATGCCTGTGTTATGGCTAAAAAACCTTTTTCCCATGCCGGGATTATACGCTTCCAAGGACAGCTTATGACCTATGTACCGGATCAGGGGCCTTGTTATCGGTGTATCTTTGAAAATCCGCCGCCAAAAGATGCTGTTCCAACCTGCTCACAGGCAGGGGTTATTGGTGCAATGGGTGGTGTTATCGGAAGCTTACAGGCATTGGAAGCCATCAAGTATTTACTGGGGATCGGTGATCTACTCACAGGTTTTTTACTGACTTACAACGCACTGACCATGTCCTTTAGAAAAATAAAGCTGCCCACTGAAGTGAAGAATTGTCAGGTATGCGGTGAACACCCAACCATCACCGAGCTTATTGACTATGAGCAAACAGAATGTGACGGAAAGTTGGTGGAGTAAATGCTGCGGATGAAAAAAAAACAGTATGATATTATTTTATACGACGCAATTGAAGGTGCCCCCAATGAGACCTGTGGTCTCATTGGAGGTGTGATTGTAGAGAACATCAAGATAGTGAAAGAGGTCTATCTCCTTAAAAATATGGATGCCAGCAGCGACCATTTCTCCATGGATCCGGTGGAACAACTGGCAGCAGTGAAGGATTTAAGGAAAAAAGGATTGGTCCTCTTAGGAAATTTTCATTCTCATCCGGAAACACCTTCGCGACCTTCAGAGGAGGATAAACGACTAGCCTATGATCCCAACGCCAGCTATCTGATAATGTCCTTAGAGCATCGAGATAAGCCAGTTCTTAAAGCATTCCGAATAAAGGAAAAGGCTATCAAGGAGGAAGAGCTACGCATCGTAGAATAAAAAAAATATAAATACATACAAAACCTATTGACAAAGTATGGTTAATGGATTATACTAATAAAAAAAACAAAATAAAAAGAGTTGAACTGACCAGATAACTGGAGGTTTTGAAATACAGAGAACTGTATTTCAAAGCCTCTTTTTTTATAAGTGATTTTAAACAGTGTGCAAAGTAAAGATTGGAAGTGTTGATTCATGAAAGAATAATGATTTAAGCATAGCCATTTTTTTTAAATTACATTTAACAAAAAATGGCAAAAGTAAATGGCAAGCAAAATTAAACAAAAAAAATTAACAGAGGAGGTTTAAAGTTGAAAATATTATTAATTAACCCGGCGTTTTACGATACGTCAGAATTTAAAAATAGGTATGATGATTATTTAGACTGGGTAAAGGGGGGCAATTTGTATGTGGCGCCATTTGAACCACCATTGGGATTGGCATACCTGAGCGCTTATCTCAAACAAAGAGATGAAAGTGTTGAGTTAATTGATATGCAAGGTTCGATGATGGACAGCGTCGAGTTAGAAAAATTGTTGGAAGACACAGATGCAGATCTTGTCGGTATTAGTTCAATGACACCCACTTTTCCAGCAGCACTCAAAGTTGCCCGCATTGTGAAAGAAAAAATTCCACAGGCAAAGATTTTATTAGGAGGTGTTCATCCGACACTGGATCCGGAAGGATCACTTTCACATAAAGAAGTGGATTTTGTTATTCGCGGTGAAGGCGAAGAAGCCATCTATGGTTTAGTCAAAGCATTGAAAGGGGAAGGTTCTTTTGATCAAGTAAAGGGTTTATGCTATCGTGAAAATCAGCGCATAATAATAAAAGATAAGGCTGTTGTATTGGACTCAAATAGCATACCCCCAGCAGATTATGATGCATTTCCGGCAGAAAAATATATTAGACATAACGAATATCTTAGGGGAATAAGAGGAATTTCAATGCTTATCTCAAGAGGATGCCCCTTTGATTGTACATTTTGTGCGGTACATGAGACCATGGGAAAAAAATGGAGGGTTAAAACCCCGGAATTGTTGGTCAATGAAATTATTGGATTGAAGGAAAAGTATCAGCTAGAAGGAATCTGGTTTAAAGATAGCATTTTCAATATGAATAAAAAATGGGTTGAAGAGTTTTGTAACCTTCTTCTTGAAAAGAAAGTGGATATTGCATGGCAGGCCAATACCAGAATTGATTTGGTTGATGAAGAACAAATTAAACTAATGAAAAAAGCTGGATTAACACAACTTGATTTCGGGATTGAAAGTGGGTCTAACCAAATTCTGGAAAAATTACATAAACATATTAAGGTTGATGAAATTAAGGAAAAAATTGATATCGCCCATAAATACGTCAAAGTCTTTGGGTTTTTCATGATCGGTATTCCCGGTGAAACCGAAGAAGATATCTTTAAAACATTTGAACTTGCAAAGTCATTAAAGCTGGATACCAGTTCATGGAGCATTTACAGTCCACTTCCAGGATCCACACTTTACAATGAATTTGTGGAAAAAGGAATAGTAAAAAAACTTAATTTCGAATTCGAAGAAATTCATTTCACCAAAGCCTATGAAGGAATATGTGATATTCCATCCCAAAGAATACAAGAATTGTATAAAGAAATAAATGAGTACTTCTATTTAAAAACAACTGAAGTAAAAGAATTAGAAGCAGCAAACTAAAAAGGTAATAATAGTAAGTAATATGTTTTAAAAAATACAAAAAATTAATCAGGAGGAAAAATTATGTCAAATTATTTATTTACATCCGAATCCGTAACAGAAGGGCATCCAGATAAAATATGTGATCAGATTTCAGACGCAATTTTAGATGCACTCATTGAACAAGACCCAGAAAGCCGGGTTGCTTGCGAAACCTGCACAAATACCGGTTTTGTGGTAGTCATGGGCGAAATCACAACAAATGCATATGTTGATATTCAGGCAATTGTCCGGGATACGGTCAGAGAAATTGGTTATACAAAATCAGAATATGGATTTGATGCAAATACATGTGCCGTATTTGTGGCCATTGATGAACAATCACCGGATATTGCGCTTGGGGTCAATAAATCGTTGGAGGCCAAAGAAGGAAGCCTGGTTGATGACTTGAATATTGGAGCCGGAGATCAAGGAATGATGTTTGGATACGCAACCGATGAAACCGAAGAATATCTCCCATATCCCATTACATTGGCACATAAATTAGCAAAAAAACTCACAAAAGTACGTAAAGATGGCACCCTTGATTATTTAAGGCCAGATGGTAAAACCCAGGTCACTGTGGAATATAATGAACAAGGTAAGCCAATCCATATTGATACAGTCGTAGTCTCTACTCAGCATGATCCGGATGTAACCCAGGAACAAATACATAAAGATATTAAAAAATACGTTATCGATCCTACTGTGCCATGGTCCTTAATTACCAAGAACACTAAAATTTTCATCAATCCAACCGGAAGATTTGTTATTGGAGGCCCAAACGGAGACAGTGGTTTAACAGGACGTAAAATAATCGTGGATACCTACGGTGGAACGGCTCGCCATGGCGGTGGAGCATTCTCAGGAAAAGATCCAACAAAAGTTGATAGAAGTGCAGCTTATGCAGCAAGATACGTTGCAAAGAATATTGTGGCGGCAGGAATAGCAAAAAAAATCGAAATACAACTTGCCTATGCCATCGGTGTTGCAAAACCAGTGTCAATTAATGTAAATACCTATGATACAGGGATCATTGCAAATGACAAAATCATTGAATTAATACAAGCGAATTTTGATTTAAGACCCGCGGGAATTATTAAAGAATTGGATCTCAGACGACCGATTTATAAACAAGTTGCAGCATACGGGCATTTCGGAAGAACAGATATTGATGTTCCATGGGAAAAAACGGACAAAGCAGAAACCCTGAAAAAACAGGCTTTATTGTATGATGAGGTAGCACAATGACAATAAAAATTGGGCGGGAGAACGAATTAAAATTCAGGGATGTTGTCGAAAAATATCCGGAGATTCCCAAATTAATTATTTTAAAAATAGATGTACAGCGCAGGGGGGTATATTATACCCAAAATGCCTTGAATAAAATAGATCCGACTATTTATCAAGTAACCGGAGCAAATATATTCTTTGCCGCTTTAGGCGCAAGAGATCAAACAACAAAATCTGTTCCGGAATCTCTGATTTTAAGAGATGGCACAACCATCATTACGGATCCAACACCATTGGAACAAAACCCATATATTGTCGACTATCGTGATGGAAAATTTGTATTAGTTGACAACGATGAGATTGTAGAGGAGGTCGGGTTTTGGGAGAAACCTGATTTCTATGGCAAGTTAACTAGTAGCGGAACACCAATGGATTCCATTGTTTTTGGTCGGCCGCAACGACTGAATATCACCCCATCTTCATATTGCCATTTCTGGAAAAATGACAATGGTTGTAAATATTGTGATTTGGTACCACATCTCAAAGAAGATGGGGTTATTAAAAAGAAATTAACACCTCAGGATGCCTATGAAACGGTGCGGGAAGCAATAAAACAAAAGGGAAGATATACCAATATTTGTATGACCATGGGTTCAGACATTAATGGAAAGACTCCTTTTGATGCAGAAGCAGATTATTATATTGATATTTTAAAAGCCATTGGCCAAAACTTTGAAGGACGACGATTTCCAAGCCAAATCATTACAACAGCCTTAAATGAGGAACAGCTGGGGCGAATCTATAACGAAACAGGTTTAGCAAGCTATACGTCGGATATTGAAGTGTTAAATGAAGAGCTATTTAATTGGATATGCCCAGGCAAGGCTGAATGGATTGGCTATAAGGAATGGAAAAGACGTCTTGTAGCAGCAGTTGATATCTTTGGAAAAGGCAACGTAAATACAGGAATAGTAGGTGGGGTTGAACTTGCGAAACCAAAGGGTTTTAAAACCGAAGCAGAAGGCTTGAAACATACCTTGGAAGAAGCCGAAGATTTAATCAGTAAAGGTGTTTCGGTGGTCTATATTGTATGGGTGCCAAGACCGCTTTCCTTCTTTAAAGATCAGCAGAATGCATCATTAGAGTATTATGTTAATTTAACCATAGGGCTTGATAAGTTAAGAAAAAAATATGGATTAGAAATGGACTTTGATGATTACCGTCGATGCGGAAACCATCCCAATTCCGATTTGTTAAGAGTATGAAAGAGAAGGTAAACTGATGGCAGATATAAATGATATTAAACAGATTATCAATGATCCGAAAACCGTAAAAATAATCGGGACCGTTGGAATTGAAGGGGCACCACACACTGCAGTGAAACAAAGTCTTCATATAAATGATGCAGGCAAACTTGAGTATATAGAATTATTTGAATCTTCAAAAAGTTATCGGAATATTACGGGAAGTCTTTGGTACGATAAAAAAGTATCCATTTCATTAATTGGTGAAAATCGAGAAAGTTACACCATTTTTGGCTCACCAGATCGTATCCTTATTGCCGGAAGAGAATTTGAAAAGGTTTATACAAAAACCTTGGAAGAAAAAGGATATGACATTGCAGCTATTATCACAATTACACCTGAAATCATCGAAAGAAACGATCCCAAAGAAAAATTCGAAAAACAGGATAGTTCAAGACTATTTTATAAACACCTGGATCGTTTAAAAAAAGTCGATTTGTAAAGATTGAAATTTAGCCAAATAAAAATTATAATCAATCGATGGGTTAAAAAGGTACCACAGTGAAAAACAATTCAAAATTATTTGAAAATTTGAAATCAGAAGAAAAAATAATTATTGATTTACTTCAAAAGAATGCTGCCATGACAAAAAATGAACTCTCACATTCCGTGAATATAAAACTCAGCAGGCTTAACTATATTATGGAACCCCTAATAAAAAGCGGAATACTAGTCAATGAATGTATTGGTGAATCGTCAGGTGGAAGAAAACCAATCTTATATACTATCAATCCACATGATTTTTATGTAGTTGGCATCGATATTTCAATTATGTATACGCAAATCGTGATTACAAATCTTAAAATAGAAAAACTTTTTGAAAAATTTTTTTATATGGATGATTCTTGTACCCCGGAGAAAACAGTCAAAACTATTGTAAGTATCATTGAAAAAGCACAAAAGAATTTAAGCTTAGACCCGTTAGAGTTTTTAGGTGTGGGTGTGGGCTCGGTGGGCCCTTTGGATGTTAAAAATGGCATCATTAAAAATCCGACTAACTTTTACGCACCACACTGGGTTAATGTTCCCATAAAAGCAATGCTTGAAGAAAAATTGAAAATATCAGTCATTGTTGAAAATGGTGCTAATGCAGGCGTTGTTGGCGAGGGCTTGTTTGGAGTCGGGAAGGAAACTACAAACGTCGCATATTTTAATTGCGGCGTGGGAATAAGAACAGGGACCATTTCATCAAAAAATCTCATAAGATCCATCAATGATGAGGAAGAGGGATTTGGACATATGGTTATTGATATCTTTGGAAAGAAATGCCGGTGTGGAAATTTTGGCTGCATTGAATGTTACTCTTCCATCAATGCTATTATCAAAAATTATTCTGATGAAATAAAAAAAGGAAGAATAACATCAATTGAAAAAAAGATTGAAAATACTACTTACATTGATATTTGCCAAGCAGCAGATAAAAACGATGAATTATCAAAATCAATCTTAGAAAATGCAGCATTAATTTTAGGTGCAGGTTTAGCCAACTATATTAAACTATTAAACCCGGATTTAGTTATTTTAAGCGGCCCCTTAATGAACCAATCAAAGCTGTTTTATGATGTATGTGTCCAAAGTACACGGGTTAGACTGCACGCTGATAAAAAAATGAAGGTACGCTTTAACCGCGGAGGCTATTTTGGAGAAAAGGCAATGGCTTTTGGAGCCGCAACGATGTTCATAGAAAAATATTTAGATTGAATATAGATAGAATAATAGGAGAAAAAGATAATGAAAAAAGAAAAATTAGTTTCGCTGCTGTTGGTTGGTATGATGTTAAGTGTAACTTTAGCAGGTTGTGGTAGTGCCAAAGCGACGTCAGCGGGAGACTCCAAAGAAAGTAGCAATTCCGGGGTAACTGTTAGTGAGGTAAGAATTGCAACTCAACCATCGCCCTTTGCAGCATCCATCTTTGTCGCAAAAGAAAAGGGATACCTGGAAGAAGAATTACAAAAATATGGGGTTACAGCAACATGGACTTCATTTGCAGCAGGTCCTCCAATGAATGAGGCATTCGCCGCCGGACAACTGGACATTGGCATCGCGGGAGATGTACCGACAATTCTGGCAAAAGCATCCGGCCAGAAAAACATTATTTTTGCCAAGGCATCATCTGGAGAACAGACACAGGCATTAGTCGTAAAACCTGATTCAGAAATAAAATCAGCTGCTGATTTAAAGGGAAAAAAAGTGGCGTTTGTGAAAGGTTCCTACGGACATCATTTACTCGGATTAATTCTTGAAAGTGCCGGATTAACCTTTAATGATATTGAATCCGTTAATCTTCCAGTGGCAGATATCAGCAATGCAGTGGCCCAGGGTCAAGTAGCGGCCGGGGTTATTTGGGAACCTGGTTTGACAAAAGGTGTGAACACCAACCAGGTAAAGGTTTTAATAGATGGTACGGGAATAAAGAGTAATAATATTTATTACATTGCCACAGAAGAATTTGCTTCGAATAATCCCGCACTTGTGCAGGCATATATCACAGCAATCAACAGAGCTGCAGAATATATTAAATCAAACCCAAAAGAAGCAGCAGAAGCAATACAAACCGATATTAATTTGCCGGTAGACGAATTGGTAACTTTATTTACGAAATATGATTATTCACCTATCTTTTCCTCAAGCGACATTGATGAGTTGAAAGTGGTAGATGCGTTTTGTAAAGACCAAGGTCTTAGTCAGGCAAATGTCGATATAAATAAATTTGCAGACACGCAATATTTGAAAAATAGTGGCTTGATCAAATAATTCACCATAGGAGGTGCGATGATGAAAAAAAGAAAAACGACCATCGAAATCCTAAAATATGTGAGTTTACCAGTTTTTATCATTATATTATGGGAATTTGCTGCAGTTAAAGGCTGGATTACACCGTATACATTGCCGGCACCTTCTAAGATCTTTAGAACACTCATAACGTCAATAGAAAATCTCAGTCTGTTTAAAAACATACTGGCAAGTGTCATCCGAGTATTTACAGGATTTTTGCTTGCTGCGTTTGCGGCAATCTTTATCGGAATTTTTATTTCACTTTCGAAAAATTTTGAAATAGTCACCAGATTTGTGCTACAGGTTCTAAAACCAATACCACCCATCGCATGGATCCCGATTGCCATCGTTTGGTTTGGAATTGGAGAACCATCAAAAATATTTATTATTTTTATGGGAGCATTCTTCCCCATATTTGTCAATGTGGTTGATGGAATTAAACAAATCGATAAACGGTTTGTAGAAGTTTCAAAGGTATTTGAAATTCCAAATCTGAAATTCATACGCAAAGTCGTCATTCCTGGAGCTTTACCTTCAATCATGTCAGGTCTAAGAGTGGGATTGGGTACAGCCTGGATATGTGTTGTTGCGGCTGAAATGATTGCGGCAACCAATGGAATCGGGTATATGCTCATGGATGGGAGACAACTTTCGCAACCGGATGTCGTTATCCTGGCAATGCTGGTTGTAGGCGTTATCGGAAAATTAATGGATGATGTTTTAGGAATTATTGAACGTAAAATCGTGTACTGGTAAAAAATAAGAAAAATGGTTTGGAGGTGATTAATCATGTCGGGGAAATTGGAAATTAATAATCTCAATAAATATTTTGGAGATAAAAGTCGAAAATTAGGCGTACTCAATGATATCAATCTGGAAATACATGAGGGCGAGTTTGTAACGATTTTAGGTAAAAGTGGTTGTGGTAAGAGTACACTTTTACGAATAATCGCTGGACTTGAAACAAACTATGAAGGAACGGTACTTTTAGACGGCGAGCTGATCAAAAAACCGTCTTTGGATAAGGGCATTGTCTTTCAGGATCATCGATTATTTCCATGGCTTACCGTTGAAGAAAATATTGGTTATGGAGTTCCCGATAAACAGAAAAATAAAAATGACCTGGTGCAGGATTTTATTGAACTTGTGGGTTTAAAGAATTTTGAAAAATCACTTCCAAGTCAATTATCTGGCGGTATGGCACAACGAACGGCAATTGCCAGAGCCTTAGTCAATAAACCCAAGGTTCTTTTACTTGATGAACCATTTGGGGCTCTGGATGCCATGACTCGAATCAATATGCAGGAAGAGATTTTGAAAATATGGAAACGGGAAAAAACAACCATTGTTCTTGTAACACATGATATTGAAGAGGCGGTTTATCTTGGTGATCGGGCGGTTGTTTTATCCAGTCGCCCGGGAAAAATAAAAGAAATTTGTAATGTAGATATATCAAGACCGAGAGACCGGGTCAGTGATCAATTCGTTTTAAAAAAGAGAAAAATATATTATGACTTTTTTGACGAAGTTGAAGTGCCATTTACCTACGCAATCTAGAAAAACAGAGACATTTAAGGAGTATTACAACATGAAAATTGGAATTATTGGAGCTATGGAAGAAGAAATACAACTTCTGCGGGAAGATATAGAAATTATCTCAGAAGAAAATATTGGTATGAGAAAATACACGAATGGCATACTCTTTGGGAACCAAGTCATCCTTGTTTATTCCAGATGCGGAAAGGTAGCTGCTGCTTCAACGGCAACCACCTTAATTCAGCACTTCGGAGTGGAGTTGATTTTATTTACCGGTGTGGCAGGAGGCGCAAATCCAGAACGAAAGATCGGCGATATTGTTATATCAAAAAGATTGATTCAACATGATATGGACGCATCCGGGGTAGCCGATATTAAGCGATTTGAAATTCCCTTGCTAAAAAAATCTTACTTTACGGTTGATGATTCACTGCTCAATCATGCCATTGACTCTGCTCGCCATTACATTGACAATGATATGGAAAATGATGTTAATAAAGCATTGTTAAGCGAATTTGGAATAAAAATTCCTGCGGTAGTAGCCGGAACGGTTGCCAGCGGAGATCAATTTATTTCAGATGGAATTAAAATAAAAGCCCTATCATCTCAAATTGAGGATCTTCAATGCGTTGAAATGGAAGGTGCTGCAGTTGCTCAAGTGTGCTATGAATTCGGTGTGAAATATATTGTATTTCGGGTGATTTCAGATAATGCGGACGAAAATGCACTTATTAATTTTAATCGCTTCATTGAGAAAACCGCAAGCCATTTCACAAAGGGGATTGTAAAAGGAATGATTAAAGAGCTGGGATAAAAAGGAGAAAAATCTGATGAAAAAAATTACAAGTTTTACCATTGATCATTTAAGACTGCAGCCAGGGGTCTATGTTTCACGAAAAGATAAAGTTGGGGAAAATACGGTTACAACATTCGATCTAAGAATCACAAGACCTAATTTTGAGCCTGTCATCAATACGGCAGAGCTTCATACCATTGAACATTTAGCCGCTACTTATTTAAGAAATAATGAGAAGTATGGTTTGAAAACACTTTATTTTGGGCCAATGGGATGCCGAACAGGTTTTTACCTCTTGTTAATCGGAAATTACGATTCCGCAGAAATTTTGGAATTATTAATTGAACTCTTTGAATTTATGGCAAATTATGAAGGAGAAGTCCCTGGAGCAGCCCCAGGAGATTGCGGGAATTATTTGGATATGAACCTTCCAATGGCTAAAGTTGTGGCTGGAAAATATTTAAATGACGTTTTGAAAAAGATAGATAAAAGCAGACTCAATTATCCGGAATCCTAGATTGAAAGTGGAGAAAGCGATGAATTTAAAAGAGCACATAAGAATTATAGAAGATTTCCCAAAAAAAGATATCAGTTATAAAGATATTACATCCTTATCCCAGAATGGGGAAGCCTTTCATTATGCAATCAATGCGATTGCCGAATATTTAAAAGATAAAAATGTTGATTTAATCATTGGACCGGAAGCACGAGGTTTTTTAATTGGGGCACCGGTTGCTTACAGTCTTGGGTTAGGTTTTATTCCCGTAAGAAAAAAAGGTAAGCTGCCTAGTGAAACAGCAGAAGTAGATTATGAATTGGAGTATGGGACAGACACGCTTGAAATACACAAAGATGCAATAAAGCCGAAACAAAGAGTTGCAATCGTTGATGATTTATTAGCCACAGGCGGAACCATTGAAGCAGTTGCAAAACTAGTGGAAACTCTTGGAGGTGAGGTTGCAGCTATCGCATTTTTAATCGAACTGACTGATTTGAAAGGAAAAGAAAAACTCAAGAATTATGAAATGATCTCTCTTATTGGATATGACAGTTAAAAATGAAATGATTGTGTTAAACATCAATTATTTCAGCACAAACGGTACCATGATAGAATACAATATGTTATAATAAAGATATGAATTCCTTTAAATAGTGGAATTAGAAAAATTAAGTGCTTGACAAAGAAAAAATTGAAGTATATCATTCATAAAAGCAATTGAATATTTTACCTATCCAGAGAGGTGGAGGGACAAGGCCCTATGAAACCCGGCAACCAGCGAAAGCATGGTGCCAATACCTGCGAATTTTTTCGCAATGATGGGATTTAATGTATATCATTAACCTCGTCAATCGACGGGGTTTTTGTTGTTTGAGGATAAGTACAAGCACTGACTTGGCCGCCGTCTGTGAGTATAAGACAACCTACAAATCATGTATCTATTGGTCATCAGGTAAATAAAAAACGAGTGATATTTTTAATAGAGGAGAAAAAACCATTGAATATAATAGAAATACTTAAAAAGAAGCGGCTTTATTTAGACGGAGCCATGGGGAGCTTGATTCAAGATCGGATTGATATGATCGGACCCATACCAGAATCACTGAATGTAACACATCCTGAACTGATTAAAGAGATTCATCAGTTGTACATCGATGCAGGGGCAAATATCATCATTACCAATACCTTTGGGGTGAATGGATATAAACTTAAAGACAGCGACTATACGGTGGAGCAATTGGTGTCCGCTGGAGTAAAAAATGCAAAATCGCTGTACCCGGATTATGTGGCATTGGATGTCGGACCACTGGGAACACTGATTGGTGCCCTTGGTGAGATGTCTTTTAATCAAGCCGTGGAGTATTTCAAAGAAATCATTGTTGCCGGAGACAAAGCCGGAGCAGATCTTATTGTCATTGAAACCATGACTGATATTTGCGAAGCCAGGGCGGCACTTATTGCGGCAAAAGAAGTTTCTGAATTGCCTGTAGTGGTGTCCATGACCTACCAGGAAAACAAACGCACATTGACAGGAACAGATGCGTTAACGGTTATTAGTATTCTTGAAGCGCTGGGCGCTGATGTCATTGGAATTAACTGTTCCACCGGACCGGATGGCATGCTGCCAATTATAAAAGAGCTTATTCGGTATGCCAGTGTTCCCATTATGGTTCAGCCCAATGCAGGAATTCCCCATATGATTGATGGAAAAACCATCTATGATATTGATGTTGAAGAGTTTACCCAGTATATGGTAGAAATCGCAGAAATGGGAGCATTGCTCTTAGGTGGATGCTGTGGAACTACACCAACCTACATACAAAAAATGATTCAATTGACAAAAAATTTATCCCTTTATATGGTCGAAGACAAGGGTTATACAGCGGTGTCCTCAAGTACAAAAACCGTCATTCTTGGCAATGATATTCATATTATCGGAGAATCAATTAATCCCACCACCAATAAAGTCCTCAAGGAATCACTGCGTCGGGGGGATTTATCAGTTGTTTCACAATTGGCCATGGATCAGAAGAAGGAGGGAGCACATATTTTAGATATTAATCTCGGGTTGCCTGATATTGATGAAATAAATATGATGATCAAAGCAGTTGATACCGTGAGCCGTTTGGTGGATTGCCCTCTGGTCATTGATTCATCAAATCCCGAGGTGATCGAAGCCGTTTTACGAAGCTATCCTGGAAAAGCAATGATTAATTCTGTCAATGGAAAGAAAAAGTCAATGACAGCGATTTTTACCATTGCAAAAAAATATGGAGCCCTTGTTTTAGGCTTAACCATGGACGAAACGGGGATTCCAGGAAAGGCTGAAGATCGTTTTACCATTGCAAAAAATATTGTGGAAGGTGCTAAAGCTCTGGGAATCCCCAAGAAAAACCTGATTATGGATTGTTTAACCCTGACCGCATCTGCCCAACAGGCCGAAGTTCGAGAAACTTTAAAAGCCCTTAAAATGGTTCGTGATAAGTTGGGAATACCGACGGCACTAGGGGTGTCCAATATTTCCTTTGGTTTGCCAAATCGTGAACTCTTAAATCGCACTTTTTTAGGCCTGGCTTTGGAAGCTGGACTGACGAATCCCATTATGAATCCCAGTGATAGGGATATGATGGATACTATCAGTGCTTTTCGTGCCCTTTGGGGGTTGGATCAACAATGTATTGGTTATGCCAATGCTTATAAAGAAAGTGGCCTAAAAGATGAGATGATAAGGGAATCCGATGAAGTCTTAAGTCTTCGTGAAATGATTATTGAAGGGCTCAGCGATCAGGCAGGGTTGGCTACGCAAGAGCTCATTAAAACCCGGGAACCTTTGGATATTGTCAATAATGAAATTATTCCAGGATTGGATGCGGTGGGAGAAGCCTTTGAAACAGGTGAATGTTTTTTACCCCATTTGATTTTTGCAGCGGAAACAGCTCAAAAAGCATTTGAAGTCATAAAAGAGACCATGCTTAAAGATGGAAAAACTCAGGTGAATAAAGGAAAAATTATCCTTGCCACGGTTGAAGGAGATGTTCATGACATTGGTAAGAACATCTTAAAAGTTATTTTAGAGAATTATGGCTATGAGATTATTGACCTAGGCAAGGATGTAACAGCAACGACCATTATCGATGCCATTATTCGGGACAATATTCATTTGGTTGGACTCAGTGCGCTGATGACTACCACTGTGAGAAACATGGAAAAAATGATTAAAGAAATCAAAGAAAAGTCACCAGAGACCAAAATAATGGTTGGTGGGGCAGTACTGAATCCTGATTATGCTCATACCATTGGTGCTGATTTTTATGGCAAGGATGCTCGAGAAGGGGCAAATATTGCCAGAAAAGTTTTAGGTTAGATTTCTTAAGGTTAATAGGTTGAGAAGCAGCGTCACCGACGCTAATTATATGGGATACCATAAAATTATCTTTCGTTATTTACAAAATTAAAAGTATCCACATCAAATAGTCCCATATCGGTGAGACGAAGCTGTGGAATAACAGGAAGTGCCATAAAAGATAGCGTAATAAAAGGATCAACCCAGGTGGGAACCCTCAGTTCTCGGGCTAACGCAATGAGCACAGATAACTTTTTCTGAACAGCCTCACCGGATTCCAGACTCATGATTCCTGCCAGTGTCAGAGGGAGGTCACCAAGAATTTCTCCATGGGAAACAATGACATAACCCCCTTGGATTTTTTCCAGGTGTTTTACAGCGACTAAAATATCATTATCGTTACTGCCTGCCACAATAATATTATGGGAATCGTGGGCGACAGTGGTGGCAATCGCACCATTTTGAATGCCAAAACCTTTAATGGGGGCGACCCTAACGTTCCCGGTGTTTTTATGTCGTTCAATAACGCAAAGCTTGGCATAGGTATCGTTGGGCATAAATAAACCATTTTCCTGTGGCAGTGTCTCAATTAAATGGTCGGTATTAATTTGATAGGGAATAATCCCAATGATATGATCTTTTTGCTTAACAAAAAAGTCTAATTTTTCTGGAAAGAGATCTTTTACATGGACTGAATGCAGAAGCTTAGGGTTTATGCTTTCATAGATAAGAGTCTCTTCGAGGAGGTCTTCAATGGGCTTTCCATCCTTATACACCGCTTCAATCGTCATGGATCTTAGGTCCGAAAGAATAACCAAATCACCACGGTATCCCGGGGCAATGCCTCCCAGCCGTTTTAATCCATAGGCCTGGGCAGCTTGAAGCGTTGCAATTTTAATGGCCTTAATGGGATCAAGGCCTATATCAATGGCTTTTTTAATGTTCCATCGGATATGTCCATCCCTATAAATATCATCCAGATGTTTGTCATCGGTGCAAAAAAGAAAGCGATCCAAAGGAAGTTTTTGTTCTAAGATACCAGTAACAATGGCTTCAAGGTTTTTTGCGGCAGAGCCTTCGCGGATGAGGATTTTAAAACCGGCTCTGATTTTTTCCAGAACTTCCTCAATACTTGTGCATTCATGGTCGTTTTCCACACCGGCAGCGGCATAGGCCTGGAGGGCTTTTCCTGTGAGTCCGGGAGCATGGCCATCACAGATTTTATCCTGGCAAAGAGAAAGCTTTTCAAGAATATTTGGTTCACCACGAATAACATTGGGAAAACTCATGACTTCACCAAGCCCAAGAATTCTAGGATGATTGAGGTACGGAATCATATCTCTGGCAGTAAATTGTCCGGCGCCATTGGTTTCAAACTCTGTGGCAGGAACCGATGAAGGAAGCATGACATAAACATTCAGAGGAATATTTTCAGTAGCTTCTAAAATATAATCTAAACCGGCTTTCCCTGCCACATTAACCAACTCATGGGGATCGGCAATGAGGGTTGTTGTTCCGGAAGGAAGTACAGCTTTTGCCAATTCCAAAGGGGTTACCATACTGGATTCAATATGCATATGAGCATCAATGAAACCTGGGGCAATAAATTTTCCAGTACAATCCACTTCAATAATGCCTTGATAGTCGCCAATGCCAACAATGGTATTGCCAGAAAGAGCAACATCTCCAACAATGATTTTTTCCGTAAAAATTTCAATGATATTGGCATTTTTAAAAACAAAATCTGCTTTTTCAAAGCCGTTGGCCACAGATAGGTTTTTTTTAAGAATCAAAACGCGAGTATTTATTTTTTCACCCCATTTATGTTAGTGTTTTTTTAATTATAGCATGATCTATATTTTATTCCATTAAAAAAGGCATTAGGTATATAAAAAAGAAAAAAAAGGGTATATAATGAATATTAATATTTCCTTTTTAAATTGACTTGAAAAACTTTATAAATTACAATGATGATAAAACAAATAAAGCGATTCTTAGAAAGCGGTGAATAAAATGAAGAAGTTGCGTTGTATTGTTTGTAATTATGTACACGAAGGTGAGACTCCTCCAGAAAAATGCCCGGTATGTGGTGCGGGACCAGATAAATTTGAACTCATTGAAGAACCGAAAGTTACAACACCAAAAAAATGGCGATGTACAGTTTGTAATTATATACATGAAGGCGAGACTCCTCCAGAAAAATGCCCGGTATGTGGTGTGGGACCAGATAAATTTGTGCTTTTGGAAGAAATTCCAGGAGATTTACCAGCAAAAGAAAGAGATGCCATTCAGGCATTATTGTTTAATGTAAGCTATGGCCTTTATATTATTTCATCCATAAAAGATGAAAAGCTCAACGGAATGACATCAAACACTTTTATTCAGGTCACCGACCGACCGTTAAGAGGTAGCGTGTGTTTGGGTAAAGGCGCTCTAACAGCCCAATATATTAAAGAATCAGGGGTTTTTGGAGTTTCTGTACTCGGAAAAAACAACCAAGACCTGGTAAAACACTTTGGTTATAAAAGCGGACGCGACGTCAATAAATTCAAAGATATGAATTATGTTACCGGTGACAAAACAGGTTGTCCTGGATTATTGGAAACCCTTTGTTTTATAGAATGTGAAGTTGAACAAGTCATAGACCTGGGAACACATTATCTATTTATCGGAAAGATTGTTGATGGGGACGGATTTAGTAAAGAAGAACCCATGACCTATGCCTATTATCACGCAACACGATAAAAAAAAGTTAAAAAGCACGAAAGCCGCAATTTTATTGCCGCCTTCGTGCTTTTTTGTGCTGTAAAATCCTTAGAGTTTCGTTTTTTCTTTTAATTGAGGAAAGGATTTAATAATTGCTTTTACCAGTTTGTTACAGCCATGCACAAGAGCATCCGTAGTTGGCAGCCCATAAAGATCTTCATAATCCTTTATGGTTCGGCTCAGCTCTTCGGCATCCATATCGTCATGATTAATGGTGAGTCCAATGACCTTTGAATGAGAAAATGTTTCAATCAGATGAATTTCACTTTTTAAAGTGGGCATGTTTAGATAGGGAAAATCGACTCTTGTTTTTCTTTTGGGTGGGTGTTGAACAATAACCGCATCAGGCCTTCCACCACGAATAATAGCACAGGTACTAATAAAGGCCGGATGACTTAGGGAACCCTGACCCTCGATAATGATGACATCGGGTTTTTCGTGGACATTAGCTTGTACAATGGCATTTTCCAATTCCCCAGTCATAAATTCAGAGGGAATAGCATCTAAAGCAATGCCGTATTTTTCGCCTTGGATAATGGATGTTTGACCTGTGCCAATAAAGGAGGCACGAAGTCCCCGATCACTAAGAGCTTTAATCAACATCATTGCCGTGGTACGTTTGCCGACGGCGCAGTCCGTTCCAAGAATGGCAATTTTAGGGGTTTTGACTTTAAAAATATCTCCGGAAAAAAGATTAAGATATCGATTCGCATCAGGTTTGCGAATATCATAGAGCTTTACGCCATATTTCTGAGCACTCTGGATAAATTCACTATCATTTGAAATAAATTCATGAAGGCCATTAACAATATCCATTCCCAGGAACATTGCCTTGAGTAGAACCTTTCTCTGATGAGTAGATAGGAAGGCCTCCTTCGGTGCAATACCAAAAATAAAATATTTAGGCACTGACTCAAGGCTTTCAATGGCCTCGGCTAAATCCTGATAAATAGGGATGCCGTTTTTGACACCATCGAGAACCTCACCTGAATCAAGACCTGCCTTTGTGCTGTCAATGAGACAGGTAATCTTATATTTTTTGGAACGACGGATTAAACCATTGGCGGTCTTTCCGTCTGAATCACCAAAATGACCTTCGCAGTAAATTAAAGCTTTTTCTTCCATAATCGGACATCCTTTCTATGTAAATAGAACACGTACTTTATATATACTCATAAATCTGATATTTATTTAAAAAATTTGTAAAATAAATAAAGTTTAATATGTGCTGGTAAAATTATATCATACTTACTTAAGAACTAACCCATATAGTGAAGAATAGTTTAAGATAAAACCCATTGGTTTATTTAAAATCAGCTATGAACGTTAATATTAGAAAGCTTGGGGTATATTGTTAAAAGACAAAAAATTAGGATTGACAAACAGATTATGAGTGGCTATACTGGTGATAACAACTAGTCATAACCACTCATGATAGGCAATAAGAAAAATTGTTTTTTTTAATCTCGGTGTAAACGACTGCAACGTATTTCAATATATTTGAGTAACCTCGAAAACTAAATGCTAAGAAGCTTAAGAAATTAGTTGTTTGATAAGGTTAACGCGAGCAAACGGTAACCTTTGAGTCTTGCAGAAGTAAGTTTAGAAAAATGAGCATAGCAAAGCAAGCCTCCTGATTGTAGGCTTAAAAAGTTTTAAGTCACTTAGGCAGCAGGTTGAATGCTGAAAACATCATTAAAACAAAATTTCTTTTCAGATTTAAGCAGTTTAAGCTGAGCATCCAGATGGACAAAGAGGCACGCCTTTATCCGTGATTTCCAGATAAGAAGGATATTTTTTATTGCCCTTGTTTTTAGTATTCAGGTCGATTACAGCATTGGTCTTTGTGGCTATCCCAACCCCAGGTAGCATTGGGATCCGAAAACCTGCGAGGGCAATCGCATAAGAACGCTTCGCACTTGCCAATTTTCTTTGAAGGTTTGCGCTTTTTATGTTTAGACCTGGGTTTTTCATCAATCCGGATAATGCGATTGATGAAGTCATAGTAAGAAGCAATTGCAGGAAGCGTGACAGGATCAAAACTAGCCACAATCCGAAGGACATCGTTGAATTTTACTTTATGGATCCACTGATCAAGTGAAAGACCGAGGTGATTCATCAGTATAAAAGTTCTGAAAATTTAGGGTTGGGACTTGGATTTTCGGCCAGTAACCGAGTAAAGATGTTTAATGATGTTTTGAAGTGGATCAAGATTGAGAATATAAAGTTTGGAAATGATTTTTTCATATTCAAAGAGAGTATGAGGGTTGATCTGAGCCAGAGTTGTCAAATTTTTCACTAAATATCTTTGATAGTCATCGTGTGAACGCCATGTACCGAGCATAATTGAACTGCCTTATCATGATTAGTAACGAATAATAACCCGTTCCTGCTCATTATTGGGGCGAATTGAAAAAGTCAAGTATTTTTAAAAAAATATATTGAACATCGAAAAATTTGGAGGAAAAGAAAAAACCAGCAATCACTAAAACCGCTGGTATGACTTAACTCTAGAGTTTTCGAGGAAACTATATTTTAGAAAGGAGGTAAATAATGTTGCAGAAACTATTGAAAGAATAGCTTTTAATATTCGAAAGCTTATTATTAATAAGGTGATCAATCACGGGGATGGTCATGCTGGTCAGTCCTTGTCTTTTACAGACATTTTGGCAACCCTATATGGGGTTATGGATATCAGAGTGGAGGATCCCAAATGGGAACAGCGGATCGCTTTATTCTCAGTGATGGGCACAAGTGTCTGGAGCTCTATGGAACACTTATTGAAAAGGGTTTTGAAGAGCCGATTGAATCATCGCAGCGAAGTTTTAAATTGGGAAAAGGTGAAATACTCTTAAACTCAGGAAAGCAAATTGCAATAGCAGTAACAGGAACCTTGACGGCCGATGCCTTAACGGTTGGAAATAATTTAAATGAAATGGGATATGGCGTCACAGTTCTGAATTTTCCAACGGTTAAACCATTGGATTTAGTACTTTTAAAGAATGCCTATCGAAAAAGCAAAATACTTATTACATTGGAAGAACATTCCATCATAGGAGGCTTCGGAAGTGCGGTACTTGAGGCATTGGCTTCAGAAAATAATGGCAGTCCTATCCATGTTTTAGGTATTATCGACGGATCCACGAATACTGGTCCCTATCGGGAATTGCTGGAAGCCTATGGTCTTACAGGGGAAAAAGTGGTCGAAAGAATATTGAAAGAACTGAATCAACAATAAATTGGCAGGGAGGAATTTATGAAAGAAATTAAGAGAATTAACTGCACTTTAAACACTTTATTAAATGATGAAGTGAGTCTTATTAACAATCAGGAGAGTTATTCAAATCGCGTTCTGGACTTCAATTTGCCATTGAAAGAATATGACCGATTATCAAAATACGTTAAAACCATTGGCGTTACGAAAAGGTTTGAAGATGTGATTAACACCTTTGAAACTCCGGATGGTGAAACCCCGGCAGGATTTAGAATTGAGTGTGGTTTAGAAGCTAATGGGATCTTGAAAGCAGATTTAGTCCGGGATATCGCCTATGATAAAAACGGACGTAAGCGACCTACCAATGTATTGTTTTCCGCCGATTCGGCCAATCCCTATGAGATTGATCCGGTAAGTAAGATGATTGCCAACCTTACCTGTAACCCAGGGATTATTTATGATTTATTCATTAATAATCCAAAAGCGAATGTTGGCAATCAGTATAAAAACAGAGATGAAGTGATGGACGCAATCGGAAGAATTCTTGGACCCGGGGTTGATATCAGTGTTGAGCTAAATGATCCCTTTAATAAATCAGATACAGAAATTCTGGAAGAAGTAGAAAATTTCAAAGAGATGCTTTCGGAATATCGTTTGGTCATTAAAGTACCTCACACGGGTCCCATTACCAATATCAATGTTACTGAGCTTCTTTCAGGAAATAAGAAGTTGACGAAGGGTTATCAGGATGTGACCACTGAAGGTGCATTTCGAGGACATAATTTAGCCCTAATGCTGGAAGAAAAAGGTTATCGTGTCAATTTTACTTTAATGTTTGAACCTTACCAGACCGCACTGGCCATGCAGGCCAAACCATACTTCATCAACAGCTTTATCAGACACCGATCAATGCAATCCAGTTTGATGAATCAATGCTTAGTGCAATTTAAAACCACCGGTGATGTCAAATATATTGAAGCCATCAGAGACATGTTCATCGAAAAGGACTATCTGACTCACGATCAGGGTCAAACAGATTTATTGGTCGTGAAAAAAATGGCGGAAGAAATGTTGACCTATCGTCATTACTATGATTCAGAGGGGAAAGATGGATTGGATGCCGTAAGACATAATTTAAGAGTTTTTAAAAACTCCAATCTGGACGAAACAAAACTTATTATTTGCAGCATGGAAGGGGAGTTTAACTACCCGGATATTGATAAATTATTGGTTGAAAAAGAATTTGAAGATTTAGTCCACCGGGTTATTATTACCGCTGAACCAAAATATCTGGCACGATTCACTTCCTGCAGTCAAGTCGTTTCTTATCAACGACGGTTTATGAATGCCGCTAAAGGACAAAGGTAAGAACTGAATAGAATAGCTTACGGGTTGATTTTTATCATCATTTTCTCATCGAATCGTGATATACTGATCATAGGTGATCATGACCGCTTATGGTTAAGCATGATCACGTTAAAAAATTTATTAAAAGAGAGGCGATTATCATGAGTTATGTGAATATGGAAGCAATTCTTCAAAATGCCAGAAAAAATCACTACGCAGTAGGTGCGTTCAATATTGTTAATCATTTGACAGCCAAGGCAGCCGTTGAAGCGGCAGAGGAATTAAGACAACCGATTATTCTGCAAACTTCGGTGAAAACAGTGAAAGTATTTGGGATTAAGGAAATGATGGATTTTTTGAAATCCATTGTAGAAAATGCTACGGTAGATGTGGCCATTCATTTGGATCACTCCACTGATGTCGCATTTACAAAGGCCTGTATTGATGGGGGCTGGTCATCAGTAATGTATGATGGCTCAAAATTACCGTTAAATGAAAATATTACCAATACCAAGGAGATAATAGCCTATGCCAAGCCCAAAAATGTTACGGTTGAAGGCGAATTAGGAGCCATTGTTGGGGTCGAGGACGACATTTATGTAAAAGAAGGCGATAGTGCTCATGCAAAACCAGCAGACTGTCGTATCTATCTAGACGAAACTGGGATTAATGCTTTTGCGCCGGCCATTGGCACCGCCCATGGCGTCTATAAAGGTGAGATTAACATTGACTATGATCTTTTTGAAGAGATTAACGGTTTCTCAAAATGTCCATTGGTTCTTCATGGCGGTACCGGTTTAACCGATGAAATGTTTCATCGACTCATTGCCCTGGGTGCTTCCAAGGTCAACATATCAACGGCCATTAAGATTGCTTATTGCCAGGGAATGGCAACGTACACTAAAACATATCCGGATCAAAATGATCCATTAAAATTGGATGCCTTTACTAAAGAAGAAGTAAAAAAAGTTGTGACCAATCATATTCGATTCTTTAGTTTAATGGATTAGGAGGAGAAAATATGAACTTTCAATCAAATTATCCAGTCGATTTACATAGTCATACCACACGATCCGATGGAAGTGATACCCCAAAAGAATTCATATGCAATGCAGCAGCTTTGGGAATGAAGGTCATTGTGATCACGGATCATGATGTTTTACCACCTGATCGCATTGAGGTTAATGGCGTTATGGTGGATCCCGTTGTCTATGCCAGGAAAAAAGGAATCAAGCTGATACCGGGAATCGAATTTTCCTGTGAAACCTTGGTGGAAGACGTTCATATCGTAGTGCTTGGGTGTGATTATACAAATCCTAAAATTTTGGAAATGAATGAGAAAATCATTAAAAGCAAAATATTTTCCTATCAAAAGCTTCTGGAGGTTTTAGAATCCAATGGATATCCGATTACCTGGGATGAAGTTCTGAACTATGATGATATTCCAAGAAAACCCGAAGATGTTCAAAAAAAAATTATTTTCAACCTAATGGCTGAAAAAGGGTATACCAAAACTTGGAGTGATGCCAAACTTTTGGTTAGGAATAATCCGGATTTTTCGGTCAAAAGGGAAAAGCCGGACCCCATTGAAATCATTGGCCTTGCCCATGAAACCGGCGGGATTGCGATACTGGCTCACCCATATCTGATTGACGAAACAGTGAATACCAAAGACGGAATCATGTCCAGATCAGAATATATCGATCGATTGATCAATGGGGGATTGGATGGCATTGAAGCCTCCTATACCTATGATAAAACGACCTACAATGGGAAGATGTCCAAGGAGGAAATCATTAAGAAGATTAAAACCGACTATGAGGGGCGGGTGAAGATTATTTCAGGAGGTTCTGATTATCATGCGGATTATAAAAAAACCGATAAAAAGGTTCGCAGCATTGGGGAATGCGGTATCACCCTGGAGTATTTTGAAAACAATGAAGTATTGAGAAATTTATAAAAAGATTTCTCAATAGGTTGTAAACGTTTAAGGAGATGACCATGATAATAACAAATAAAGAACCAAAAGATTATCCTTATATTATTTTTGATTTAGATGGTACTTTGGTAGATACCTGTCCAGATATTGTCGAAACGGTGAAGTATATTATTAAGCGATATGGATTCGAAGAGAAAAGTGATGACTTTATTCGCAGCTGCATTGGCGGTGGTGCCCGAAATGTTCTTCAGAAATCATTGGGTGAAGATAAAGAAGCATTGATCGACCGAGAGATCCTTCCTCTTTTTGTAACTTATTATACGAAAAACTGTGATAAAAAAAGCTTTGCCTATGAAGGAGTACCAGAGATTCTGGAGTACTATAAACGACAGGGTAAAGCGATGTCGGTGGCGACGTTTAAAATTAGAAGTGCCACCGAAAAAATATTAAAAACCCTGGGTCTATACGATTATTTTGATATCCTCGTAACCGCAGATGACATCAAAAACCCAAAACCCCATCCGGATTGTATCAATGCGATTTTAGATTATTATAACTGTGAAAAGTCTCAGGCCATTCTCATTGGGGATACCAGAACCGATTATCTTACGGGAACCAACGCCGGCATTGATGTTTGCGGGGTCACCTTTGGTTATGGATCGCCAGAAACAGTTATCACCTTAAAACCGGCCTATGTGATTGACTCCATGCTGGAACTTAAAGAAGTTGTTTTATAAAAATTAAACTATACAGGAGGAACAATAGTTATGGTAGATTTATCAAAATTAGACAAAAAAGCTTTGGGCAAATGTTTCGATCATTCGGTGTTGCCTAAAAACACCACAGAAGCAGATATCCGGTCGGGTTGTCGTGAGGCCGTTGCCTATAACTGTGCGGCATTTTATTCGGCAACACCCTATTGGACACCGGTAGTAGTAGAAGAATTGGCAGGAACAGATATTCATATCGGAACCGGGCTGGATTTTCCTTTCGGGGCATCCTCAGCCATTGTAAAGGCATTCGAAACGGAGCAGGCGGTGAAGGCCGGTTGTACGGTTTTAGACATTGTTATGAATGTTGGTGCTCTCAAAGACAAAAAATATGATGTCATTAAAGATGAATTGGATGCTTTTAAAAAGGCAGCCCAGGGACATATTACAAAATGTATTATGGAAGTTTGCTATTTAACCGATGAAGAAATTGCAACAGCATGTAAGCTGATTGCTGAAGTTGGCATTGATTATGCAAAAACTTCCACCGGTCAATTTGAAGGTCCCAGCATGGATCAGTTTTTAGTGATGAAAAAGACATTATCAGGAACGGATGTTAAGCTGAAAGTTGCAGGAGTAAAATTTCCGAGACCTCAAAATGTCTATGCCTTTATTCTGGCAGGTGCTGATCTTATCGGGACCCGGGCTGCAGTAGCCATCATCGATGCTCTTGATCAAATGCGTGAAATTGGCATCGTACCAGCATACAAAAAATAGTTAATGCAAAAGTATTGTGAGCTTCGCTGTCTGTTTACATGAAACAATTTTTCCACTATACGTCGTACAGTCTAACGCCTGTTCGCCTATACGTTACAAAACTGGTTATGAAAACTGACATCAAACCAATTTACGGTTGTGTTTATGAATTTTGCAATTGTCTAGCATGCAATAAATAAAGGAGACAAATAATATGGTAGATTTATCAAAAATGACAAAGTGGGATGCGGGAAAGCTTTTTGATTATGCAATCCTTCCCAAAAATTCCCAGGAAAAGAATATTCGTGATGGCTGTAAAGAAGCAAAAGAGTATAATTGTGCTGCTTTCTATTCCTCATCACCTTTTTGGACACCCATTGTTGTTGAAGAACTGAAAGGAACCGATGTTCATATCGCCACCGGGATTGGATTTCCTTTCGGTTCATCTCCCAGTGCAGTTAAAGCATTAGAAACCGAAATAGCTGTAAAAGTAGGATGTACCTGCATGGACATGGTGATGAATATTGGAGCTTTAAAAGATAAAAAATTTGAGGTTGTCAAGCAGGAGTTAATCGATTTTAAAACCGCTTCCGCGGGCAGAGTGACCAAGGTTATTTTAGAAGTCTGTTTTTTAACCGATGAAGAAATTACGGCAGCTTGTGAACTTATCAAAGAAGTAGGTTTAAATTATGCCAAATCATCAACCGGCCAATTTGAAGGTCCCACCATGGAACAGGTACTATTAATGAAAAAAGCAGTGGCAGGGTCAGAGGTTAAGCTCAAAGTTTCCGGGGTGAAATTTCCACGGCCTCAAAATGCCTATGCATTTATTTTAGCCGGAGCAGAGCTCATTGGAACCCGGTCAGCACCTGAAATCATTAATGCCCTGGACCAAATGCGTGACATTGGTTTAGTACCTGAATACCGAAAATAAAAATAAAGAAAGGGACCAATTATGATCAATTTCAAAAAAATGACAAAATGGGATATGGGAAAATATTTTGACTATGCAATTTTGCCCAAGGACACCACAGAAGCGCATATACGATCGGAATGCAAGAAAGCCATTGCCTACAATTGTAAAGCCTTTTGTTTTTCATCTTCCTACTGGACAACAGTGGTAGCGGAAGAATTAGCAGGAACAGATTTATTAATTGGTGCCGGCATTGGATTTCCTTTTGGTCAGCAAACCAGTGCCGTTAAAGCTTTTGAAGCGGAAGAGGCTGTTCGAATGGGTGCAACGGTTTTGGATAATTGTATGAATGTGGGTGCTTTAAAAGACAAAAAATACAAGGAAGTATTACTGGAATTCAAAGACTACAAAAAAGCAGCTGGTTCGGTAATGACTAAAATGATACTGGATACAGAATTTTTAACCGGGGAGGAAATTGCCACAGCCTGTAAACTCATTGCCGAAGCAGAGCTGGATTGGGCAAAGTCTGCAACCGGGCAGTGGCAGGGACCAAGTATGGAAGATGTGCTGATCATGGTCGATACATTAAAGGATACAAAAGTTAAGGTCAAAGTATCAGGAGTGAAATTCCCACGACCTCAGAATGCCTATGCCTTCTTCTTAGCAGGTGCTGAACTTATCGGTTCACGATCAGCCCCGGAAATCATTGACGCACTGGACATGATCCGTAAAATCAAAATGATTCCTGAATATGAAGGTTAAATTTATAAACAGTGAAGATTGAAACAATCAAGACAATTATCTTGCCGTCGGTTTATATGAAACAATTTTTCCACTCTACGTCGGACACTCTTCGAGATGTCCGCCTAAGACGTTACAAAATTGTTTATATAAACCGACAGCAAGAAGCAAACGTGTGATTAATTAAACCTAAAGGAGAAGTGTATGGTAGATTTATCAAAAATGACCAAATGGGATATGGGTAAATTATTCGATTATTCGGTTTTACCCAAAGATTCAACCGAAGAAAAAATTCGTCAGGGATGCCGGGATGCAATAAAGTACAATGCCAAAGCTTTTTGTTTTTCATCCTCTTACTGGACCAAGGTCGTTGTGGAAGAATTACAGGGAACGGATCTGATGGTGGGAGCTGCCATTGCTTTCCCATTTGGACAACAAAGCAGTGCGGTAAAAGTCTTTGAAAGCGAAGAAGCTGTACGCATGGGTGCCACAGTTCTAGACAATTGCATGAATGTTGGAGCGTTAAAGGATAAAAAGTATGATGAAGTTCTTCAGGAGTTTAAAGATTATGTCAGTGCTGCAAGTGGAGTCATGACAAAAATGATCATAGAAACCTGTATGTTAACAAAAGAGGAAATCGCTACCGCCTGTATACTGGTTGCAGAAGCAGGCATTGATTGGGCGAAAACTTCTACCGGACAATATGCAGGTCCATCGGTTCAGGATGTCATGCTGATGGTTGATGCCTTAGAAGGCACTAAAACAAAAATAAAGGTTGCCGGCGTAAAAGCACCGCGGCCACAGAACGCCTTTGCTTTTTTCACAGCCGGAGCTGAGCTCATTGGAACCCAGGGAGCCGCCGAGATTTTAGATGCGGTTGATGATCTTCGAAAAATTGGTCTTTGTCCCGCTTATCTGGGATAAGACTCTTCCTTAATGAACTAAATGGAAACAGTTCATATAAAAGTTTATATGAAAAATATATAAAAAAAAGGAGAAAAGTTTGATGGGAAAATATTTAGTGGGCATTGACGGCGGAACCACCGGGTGTAAAACAATTGTATTTGATCTGGATGGAAAAATGATAGGAAGCGACTACCGGGAATATCCCTGTTACTATCCAAAACCAGGTTGGGTCGAACAAACAGCGGAAGATATTACCCCGGCGTTGTTTGATTCCTGCAAGGCCGCCATTAAGGCTTCCGGGGTTGATCCCAAAGAAATATTGGCTGTTGGTTTTTCAAGTCAGGGATCGGTGATTGGTTTGCTTGATGAAAATGGCAAATGCATTCGTCCCTTTGTGGGTTGGCAGGATCTTCGCGGCGGTGAAAAAGAGATGAAATGGGTCACCGATAGAATGTCGCGCGAGGATTATTATCAATTAACCGGGGATCCATTAGGGAGTATCTTCAGTCTGACCAAATTGGTTTGGTTAAAACAGAATGAACCAGAAAACTGGTCAAAAACCGCTATGTTTTCAACCCACCAGGATTATTTTCTCAAAGAATTTGGTGCGGATGGTTATTATACCGATTTATCTTCAGCAAGCCGCGACGGCATGTGTGATGTCAATAATAACAAATGGGCCATGGAAATGTTTGATATGCTTGAAATCCCCGTGGAAAAACGTCCCATACTGATTACCGAACCGGGAAAAGTGGTTGGACATATTCCCGCTGACGTTGCCGAAAAAACAGGTTTAGCCGAAGGGACTCCTCTTTGTATGGGTGCCCATGATCAAAACTGTTGTACGTTTGGTGCCGGTGCCATTGAAGATGGTACGGCTGTTATGGTTGTTGGAACTTTCGGATCAAGTTTTGTTGTCTCGGATACCCCCATTAGAGATCCCAAAAGTCGTTTAGTCGTTAAAGGAAATCATGGGGTTGGAAATTGGACCATTGAAGCATTCTCCAATACCGCAGCATCCAGCTATCGCTGGTATCGGGATACCTTTTGTGACCTGGAAAAAGTAGCTGGAAATTTAGCCGGCATTGATCCCTATGAACTGATTAATGCCCAGATAGAAAGTGTTCCCCCAGGTGCCAATGGCATTACTTTCCTTTCTTATCTTCAGGGGGCCTCGGGTTCTCGGATTAACAGTAATGCCCGGGGAACCTTTGTTGGCATGTCATTGGGTACGAAAAAGGCGGATATGGCACGTTCAGTAATGGAAGGCATCTGCTACGAAATGAATGATATTGTCAGGGCCGAAGAAGAGGCCGGTATTGAAATTGAAAGCATTCGAATTACCGGCGGCGCAGCCAAATCGCCGCTATGGTGTCAGATGATGGCAGATGTCTTCCAAAAACCAATTCATATATTGCAAACAAGTGAAACCGGTTGTCTGGGCGCAGCTCTTTATGCAGGAGTTGGCATTGGGGTATATGAAAGCTGTAAAGCGGCAGCGGACCGTGCAGTTCATATTTCCGATACCTATTTTCCGAATTCCGATAATTTCGCAGCCTATGAAGATGGGTATCATCGTTTTATCAATGTGTACGAAGCACTGGATAAAAAAGTATTTTAGGTGATAATTGAATACTGTTTTATTGGAAATTGACCATTTGTTTGAAGAGATTATTGAGGAAATTAGTATACAGAGGTAATATTATTTCTGACATTAAAAAACTGTCCTTTTAAGCTAGGCATAATATTTCTTATAACCATTAATATGATTATTAAATTTATTATAATAAAAGGAGAATTAATCATGGGTAAGTATTTAATGGGTATTGATGTTGGTACCACAGGAACAAAAGCGATGGTTCTTAATAAAGATGGGAAAATCTTTGGAAAAGGGTATGGAGAGTATCCATGCAACTATCCTCATCCTAATTGGGTAGAGCAGGATGTGGATTTGTTGGTGAAAGAAACCTTTAAAGCATGTAAACAAGCCATTACAGCATCTGGTCTTGATCCAAAAGATATTGAAGCGGTTGGATTTTCCACCCAACGCGCAACCTTTACATTAGTGGATGACAATAATGAAGCTATTGAAAACATTTTTTACGGTTGGCAGGACAACCGTGGGGCAGAGGTTTTAGAAGAAGCGATGGCCCTGGTGGATCCGGATACTTTCTTTAAAAGTACCGGAATGCCAATGGCACCAACGTTTACTTATCTCAAACTGCTATGGCTCATGAAAAAACGCCCCGAGCTTTATGCAAAAACAAAATACGTGGCAATGATGCCGGAGTATATCCAATACTGTTTTGGCGCTGATGATTTCTATGGTGAAGTGACCAATGCCTGTACTTCCGGTTATCTTGATCCCAACACCATGGATTGGGCGGACAATATTATTGATGCTTTTGGTATTGATAAAGCAAAGTTGCCAAAACTAGTAAAACCCGGTGATATTGTGGGAAAAGTAACCGCTGAGGTTGCTGAAAAAACAGGGTTAGCAGTAGGAACAATTTTAGTGGCAGGCAGTGGCGATCAACAATGTGCAGCCATTGGTGCGGGTGTTATTGAAGACGGTTTTGCATCATTGACTCTAGGTACTGCAGGGTTACTGGTTGTCGGAACAGAAAATTTAGTACTTGAAGATGTTCCAGGGGTTATGGCAACGTCATCAGCCTCTTTAGGCTTGTATAACCTTGAAGGCATTCAATTGGGAGCTGCCAGCAGTTATCGCTGGGCAAGAGATGAGTTAGCCGAAGTTGAGGTTGCTCTGGGTAAAAAAATTGGGATGGATCCCTATGAGGTCATGGATTATCACATTCAAAAAAGTCCGGTTGGATCAAAGGGTATTATCTTCATGCCATTTCTCACCGGATCGGGTTATCCATACTGGAATCCTGATGCCAAGGGGATTTTTGCCGGGATTACATTTGCTCACTCTAAAAGCGATATGATCCGTTCCATTATGGAAGGTATTACCCTGGAAAGTAAGGATATGTATGAGACCATGAAAAAATCCGGGGTGGTTATAAAACAATTGGCGATCACCGGCGGTGCCACAAAATCCGAAACCTGGCGACAGATTATTGCGGATATGTTTGGAGTTCCGATTCGAAAACTTGAAATTTCCGATGCAACCATTGTTGGCGCAGCGGTGATTGCCGGCGTTGGTGCAGGCTGGTTTAACAATGTGGCAGAAGGCGTAAATTCAATGGTGCGCTATACAGATACGATTGAGCCGATTGCCGCAAATGTTGAAAAATATAATGCGCTGTATGAAATTTACAAAAACCTCTATAGTGCATTAAGTACCAGTGGCATATACGATCAATTTGCCAAATTAAAATAAAAAAGGATTAAGAATAATTCTTTGGATCGACCTTTTAATTTTCGATTGGCTATGGTAAAATTAAAAAGATTTAGTTAAATGTGATACCAGAGAAGTTTATGGAAGGAAGTATTGATATGTACAAAATTAAGCGAGAGAACCCAAAACCATTGTACATACAATTGGAAGAGTTAGTCCGCGATAATATTGAAAGCGGTGAATGGAAACCCCATATTGCCATTCCGTCGGAAAGTGAAATGAACCGACTTTATGGTGTAAGCCGAATGACCATTCGCTCAGCCTGTTCCCAATTGGTTCAGGATGGCATGCTTTATCGAGTACCGGGAAAAGGAACCTTTGTGGCAGAACCTAAGATCATGACAGAATCTCTGGCATATATGGGCTTTCGGGAGCAGTTGGAACGGATGGGGTATGAAATTACCACTGAACTTTTAAATGTCTCTGAAAAGGAAGCGTCCTATGGTGTGGCAAAACGTTTGGAATGTCATCAAGGTGCACCTATTTTGGAAATTGAACGTTTGCGGTTTTTAAAAGGTGAACCCATCAGTCTCCATTATTCACGTATTCCACTTGAACTTTGCAAGAATTTAAGTGAGCGTGCTTTGGAAGAAGAACAGCTCTGTGTGTTGTTAGAAAGAGAATATAATTTAAAGCCCAGTCGGGTTAGTGAAACCTTGGAATCCGTATCAGCATCCGAAAAGGAAAGCCAGCTTTTCAAAGTTCCCAAGGGATATCCGCTGCTTGTTTTAGAGGATATACTCTATGATAAAGATAATCATCCCTATGAGTTCTCTAAAGTTGTTTTTCGAGGAGATAAGATTAAATTAAAATACGAATACCGTATCTAAACCAAGGTGGCGAAAGCCACCTTCTTTTTCACCACATGGATATAAATAAACATTGATAAGAGGAGTCGCTATTGTGAACAACATTACTAAAATTCCATATCGTATTGACCGAAAAGAATTGTTTGAACGAATGCATATATTTAAGGAACAATCGATGTATGCGGAGTTTGTCTCAGCCTATGATGACTTAATTGCCCAGTTACCGGAATTATTAACCATTCAAGCCATACATGAATTCAAAGAAAATGATGAAGAAGAAAAAATCCATTGGGGACTTTGCGAAGTCAGTCATTTGGTTTACTGTCTGGTAACCCTGGGCCCTAAAATCAGTGAAAAATCCACGGAGTTTTTCAAAGAAAAAGATTTTTTAAAAGGACTGATGATCGACAGTATGGCGGATATCATTCTTTTTAATGCGACCAATGATTATTATGAAGTCATTAAAAAAGAAATCTATGAGAACCAGGGGTATGCTTTAACGGTGCGATATGAACCAGATGATAACCTTATTCCCATGAAATTTCAAAAAACAATTTTGGATCATACGGATGGTAAAGAACTGCTTTCAGTTGGAATTACCGAGGGTTTCATGTATTATCCGGTTAAAACACTGGGATATGTTTATGGCGCAGATAAAAACATTGTCCTGGCGGAAAAAGATCATGACTGTGAGCTCTGTTCCAATGTTACCTGTGAATATCGGAACGCTAATGAATAAAAAGACAGTTCACATAAATTTTAATTTAATGGAAACTGTCTTTTCGATTTTTAATTCTCATCATTACACTGAATATTGTGAAGGCGAATTTTATATTGCAAATTTTGTCTGGAGATGCCAAGTTCCCGGGAGCTCTTAGAAATATTGTTATCGTTTAACTTTAAAATATCGAGAATCATTTGACGTTCAATTCGATGAAGCGTTGCTTTTAAATTTTTATCATCAGTACTGGCGGCTAAAAACTTCGCAACTATTTTTTTATCAGAAATATTTTTACGAAGATACTCCGGTAATAAATCAGGGGTAAGAATGGTATCCCGATATTGAGCAATGTAAATAGCATGGGTAATGGCGTGCTTTAACTCTCGGATATTTCCAGGCCAGTCATGGCTTAGCAGAATCTCCTGGGATTCCTTTGAAATCTCGAAAAGCTGTTTGCCCATGGCCGTCGCTTCGGTGGATAAAAAGGAAAGCACCAGCTCCTGAATATCCTGTTTGCGTTCTTTAAGAGCCGGTAACAGGATCGAAAAAACAGCTAGCCGATAATATAAATCGGATCGGAGATGCTTCTCTTCAATGGCTTTTAAAGGATCTTGATTCAGGGCGCTGAGTATCCGAACGTTGGTGGTGATCTCCTTATTACCCCCAACTTTGCGGTATTTTCCGGTTTCCAAAACACGTAGGAGTTTAGATTGCAGCACTAGATTCATAGAATTAATTTCGTCTAAAAAGACGGTGCCCCCTTCGGCAGTTTCCAATAGCCCAACGGAATCAATGGCTCCGGTGAAAGAGCCTTTCAGGGTGCCGAACAGCGTACTTTCTAAAAGGTTTTCAGGAATTGCACTGCAGTTAATAGCCACAAAATGCTTGTTCGCCTGGGGACTGGCATTGTGAATGCTTTGGGCAAAAACTTCTTTGCCGGTACCGGTAGGTCCTGCAATCAGAATAGGGGCAGTGGTTTGAGCTGCTATTTCGGCATTACGGATACATTCTGATATATTAGGGCTGGAACCCACAATGTCCTTAAATGTAAACTGGGTACCATTATTTTTTAGCAGCTGAGATTTTAAGGCGTTTTTTAATTTATTGATGATACCGGCCATATGAATATAGTCTGAGATATCCCGGTAAATACAAATTGCCGCTTCAACCTTATGAGGGTCGTTTCTGGAAAAAACAGGATAGGTGCTGCTGATAACATCGGCAATCTTCCCTGAGGGAGAAGTATATTTAACATGAACATCCTTAACTTTTTTCCCGGTTTTCAGTACCACAGATTCCATGGATTCATTTTCCAGATAATGATAAATATCCGACATGTTTTTTCCGATAACATCTTCCCGCTTCATATTATCAACAAATTCACACCCCTTGGAGTAGCAAACAATTTTACCTTCACAATCTACAATATGGATACAAACATCTTCGATACGTTCAAGATCCTCAATGGGTATAGAATCTTGACTAATGGCCTCTAAAATGGATTCATTGTAATCTTTCATTTCTTTTTCTCCATTTCATTGTTAATTAATTCTAATGATAGGATACCACGTTTTCCAAAAAAATCATATAGCCAACCTCAAAATGAGGTTGGCTGTTTATTAGTAAAATGGAGTAAAAATCATAGATGTTATTATTATGATTTTATTGATATTTTTTTTCTATTTTTTCGATTTCCGCCAGAATTGCGGGATCCAATGCCGGTACTTCATAGGTATTAAGGATCTTGTCAATTTTTGTATTAACCATTTCTAATATATCAGATTGGTCAGGATTCACCATACGACGTTTGAATAATTCAGGATACCAGACGCTTTTGAAATTTTTAAGGGTATGCATTTCATTAAGGTAATGACCGCCATGGCCAACCTTTTTAATAATATCCATGGCCAGGGTTTTTTCAGTGACTTCAACGCCACTGGAGAAAGTTGAAAGTTGATCAATCATTTCATTGGCTAATACAACCATTGCAGGAGCAACAGAATTACAATGGTCTAAAACACCAACATCATGAACGAGATGTGCTTTACTCAAAATAGTAGAGAAAAGTTCCATTTCTACTTCGGCCACAGATTGTGGATCGATGGTTTTGGCATCGCTGCATCCGCCAGTGCCATAGAAGGGCAGATTATAGTAGCTTGCTAATTCAGAGGCCGCAGCAATTGACTTATGGAATTCAGGTGCAGCATAGGAGCCAACGGTGGTTTGCATGTCAAAAATAGTTGGCATAGAACCATAGATCATTGGAGCACCTTCTTTAACTGCCTGAGTAATAACAACCCCAGCCAGGATTTCAGCATTATTTTGTGTTAAAGCAGCAGCAATGCTAAGAGGTGCAGTTCCGCCCATCATGCAGTAAGGCATATAGACAACCGGAATGCCATTGGTTGCGCTGATAAATAATTTTTCAGTGCTTTCCACAGGGTGGGTCAGTGGTGGAATGGGTTCACAGTAGTTAAAGATAAATGGTTTTTCGGCAAGTTCTTTATGTCCGCCGGCAACAACAGCTGCAATATCAATGATTTCCTGTAGAGAATCAATGTTGTTGGTTGAAAAGTTAATGGTTTTGTCAAAGTTTTTTAGTGTTTCAATGAAGGATACCTGAGATTGCACTTTGGGATTAACATCGGCGCACAAACCAACAGACAAAACAAAACTAATATTTGGTAAGTAGCTTGCAAGTTTACACATGACCTTGATGTCTGATTTAACGAAAGGACGTGCCATGTTGTTCTTGTAGTCTAAAATTTCTAATTGGTCTGAATGCGTTCCAAAATAAACGTTATTTTTACTGTTGATCACCATGCTTGGTTTTCCATCACGGTTATAAAGGGTTAATTCTTTGGGAATAGTATTGAGTGCTTTATCCACAACAGCTTTTGGGAATTTTACCAGGTCGCCATCAACGGTGCAACCATATTTTTTTAAACAGTTAATGGTACGATCCCCATTAACACGCATGCCAAAATTTTCCAGAAGATCCATGCTCTTTTCGTGAATCATTTCGATTTTTGTTTGATTTAATACATTAAAATCAATATTTCTTTTTGTCGTTTCCATTATATTCTCCTAAAATAGATTTTTGTTAATTTGGGTAAAATTTGTTCGCGATAAAAACAGGAGTATGTTCCTCTTAATAGAATACTAGATACTTCCGTAGTAGTCACGGTGGGTGGTACAAGAATTAGCATAGTCAAGTAAAGTTCCCCAGCTGAAGACAGGCAAATCAACAGCCCGTTGGATAGCTCTGGCGAAGGGTTGCATGCCTGTGCATTCCAACATAATCGCTTTAATATCGGGATGTTTTGTAATAAATTCTTTGGCGATATGGATCATATCTTTTTCTGATTCATCATAATAACTTTCGGGAATCTCAGGACGCTTTTCATGATCCCATAGACTGTCAAATTGAGGACAGCCATATTCATCCTGGGCACCGGCAATGTAGAAATTACTACTTAGATCAATGCCAACTTTTTCCAAATGTGTATTGGTTAAAAATCGTTTTTGGGCACAAATAATACCAACCGCATTTTTAGGGCCGATGAGTTGTTGGATAAATGGAACTTGTAGAAGGCTGGACATGAAAACAGGTATATCCACTGCAGCGGCAACATCCTGTTGGAAGTAAGCGAAATAGCCACACTCAGCAGCAATGGCACGGCATCCCATACTTTCCAGGTTTTTTGCGGCTTGAACGATGGGTCTGCGACAAGGTGTTTTATCTTGTTCCCATACTAAAGTGTAATTATCAACGCCCTTAGCAATTTCATATTGAATCGGGAATCCCCAGGCACTGGCATTACGAACATCGCCGGGAAATCCAGGGTAAGCATCATCTAATACCATAATACCGATGCCCATACCATAACAGGTATTGTTTTTACGCGTTGTCATGTAATTAATTTTAGAATCTCTTTGCATTTTTTCCTCCTAAATTATTTAAATAATATTATCTTTTCAAATAGATAACACGCAAGGATTATGCCAACATCTCGATTGACAGTGATTGAAAGTCAAAAAACCGAGAAAACATAAGATTTTATCAAATATAATTTTAGAATGACAAAAAAATCTTCCTTATAAGACAATCTGCAAAAGGCAGCCACCAATGTTTTCAATGCTTGAAATAGTAAAAACGTTGCTTTATATAAAAGTAATAAAAAAAATAATATCCGAATGATGGTTATTAATTATTGAAGAAAGTTATAATAACAATAGAAAACAAATAGGGTTAATAAATATGATATTCATCGAGAGCTGTTTTAGATATATTATAGTATTTTTGGATGCAAAAAACGATTACATGCAAAATAAATGGAGAAAACGTTGAAAACCCAGTCTTAGTGGGGTTTGTGTAATGGTTTTCAATAGAAGATCAAAAATACCGCAAAAATTTATGCGGCAGCATAAGTTTTCACCTAAAAATGATCTTCTAAAACAGCCTAATAGCACAAATAAAAATATCGTAAAATTTACGAATTGGCACAAAAATTGCGTTAATTCACGTTATAAAATAAAACAGGAGGTATTGTAAACGTTTTATGAATAATCATTTAGGAATCGACAAAAATTATTAATTAAAATTTAATAGTGAAGGGATGATTGAATTTATGAATGGATGGCAATTGACCGTCCAATAGTAAAGAATTGTGATGAAAATTAAAGAATTATGATAAAATAATTTATAGAAGGAGAATGTTTATGAACAGTCAAGTAATTAAAAATAAAAAAATTAACATGGATGATCTTCCCCTTAACAAGTTTCACGTCAAGATTACGGCATTAACTTTTGGTGCCCATTTCACTGATGGTTTTTCTCTCGGAACCATTGGTATGGCAATCATACTTATGCAAAAACAAATTTACCTAAGTCCACAATGGATGGGATTATTGGGAGCTTCTGCTTTAATGGGACTCTTTTTGGGCAGCATCATACTCGGCGGCATTTCAGGTAAAATTGGGAGACAAAAAATATTCCTGGTTAACTTTATATTGATCACAGCATGTTCCGCCCTTCAGTTTTTTGTATCGGATCCGGCGCAATTATTCGCTTTGAGAATTGCCATCGGATTTGGATTAGGAGGCGATTACGCAGTAGGCGTATCGTTACTTGCTGAATTTTCTCCGAAAAAATCACGTGGTGTTTTACTCGGAGCACTTAGTGTTGTATGGACTGTTGGGTATGTTGCCGCAAACATTATTGGCGTTGTGCTACTATCCTCAGGTGATCCTGAAATATGGCGATGGATGCTTGCAAGTGCTGCAATTCCTGCAGTAATTGTACTAATATTACGAATTGGAACACCGGAATCACCAAGATGGCTTGAGAGCAAAGGGCGTCGAGATGAAGCTCTGGCAATTGTACATAAATATCTTGGCGAAAACGTTTATATGGATCCTGAGCCTGTAGTCACAAAAAAAGTCAGCTATTTCGACCTCTTCAATAAAGAAAATCGAAAACGTACAGCTTTTGGTGGTTTGTTCTTCGCGGCAATTGTTATTCCTTACTTTGCCATTTATACCTTCCTGCCACTAATATTGACTACAATGAATTTAGCAGAGACCTGGACAGTCGACTTAGCATTAAACCTGATGCTTATATTTGGGGGACTTGTAGGTCTTTGGTTAACTGTTAAACTTACGCGAAGAGTATTTACAATTTACTCTTTTGGAATTATGGCAGTGGCATTACTTGGCCTTACGATGATACCAAATAATATTGTCGCCGTCGGATGCTTTCTGGTCTTCACGTTTATTATGACTGCGATTTCTAATTTAACCGGCGTCTATCCACCGGAACTTTTCCCGACCAACCTTCGTTCAGAAGGGGTTGGTATGTGCACCGCAATCAGCCGATTGGGAGCTGCGATTGGAACCTATCTTTTACCTGTTGGTATTGCCGGAATTGGTTTTACCCCAACAATGCTGGCCTTGACAGGCGTACTGGTATTTGGCATGGTGATGTCAATATTCTGGGCACCGGAAACCAAAAATGCAAATTTAGTTGAGTCAAGTGAGATTCAATTGGGTAGTATTCTAGCCAATGATTTAGAGGAATTAGTTTAAATAGAAAACGGTATTGCAGCTCACTTTGCAATACCGTTTTTTTATGTGGATTTAGAGTGTGCAAAAAAATAGCAAGGTGCAAAAAACGATTACATACAAAAGAAATCGCTTACATAAGGGATTAAAAAAAATATAGTTGTTTTAAAAGTAATGATTAGCTTATTTTATATGCATAAAATTTTGCATGTCTATGATATGTAAAAAATACAAACTAAGAATAAAGTTCGTAAAAGCTTATAAAACGGTTAATTTTAAAAAATGTCAACTTTTCTATTATTTGGCATGAAATTTGCTTTAAATAATGACAAGAAGATTATTAATCAGTTATTTATACTGAGATAAATTAAAGGAGAAGAACAAATGGCAGATATGAGTTATTTAAAAGACATGCCTATTGCAGTTTTAGGCGCTGGTGCAGTTGGAAAGGCTATTGCCGGAGATTGTGCTTTAGGAGGCGCAAAAGTAAGAATTTGCGATTTCGAACCTTTTGCAGAACAAACATTAAAAAACGTAGAAAAAGTTGGGATTAAGTTCTATGGAGAACAAGTAAATCTTTATGGATTCGAACGTGAAGGTTTCGCAAAAATGGATAAGGTAACAACGGATGTCGCAGAAGCCGTCAAAGGTGCGGGGATCATTGTTATTGCAACACCAACCTTTGGACATAAACCTTTTTTCGAAAAATTAATTCCTTGTTTAGAAGATGGACAAGTAATCCATATTTTCCCAGACAACTTTGGTACCTTGATCTTCCGTAAAATGATGCGTGAAGCTGGATGCACCAAGAAAGTTATTATTGGGGGATGGTCAAGTTCTACCTATGGCAGCCGTGTGGATATGCCTGGTGGTGTCATCACTCACAAAATCAGAGTGTATTACCGTGCGATCACTCTTCGAGGTGCCGCAATGCCTGCTACCGATACTGAAGCTTTCATCGAAAGTTCTAAATACTTACCATCCATGGATGCAGTCACCGAAGGAGAAGGTGCCGTTGCCGGTGATACAGTTTTAGACACCGGATTCTCAAATGTTAACCCTGTCCTTCATTGCCCAGGTGCTATTCTTGGCGTCTCTACCATGGAAAACTTTGGAACAATTTTTGGAGACGATAAATATCAATTTTCCATTTATTCCCATGCTTATTGTCCTTCAATTTCTCAGGTTCAATATACCTTCTATCAGGAAGAATGTTCACTTGCCGATACCATCGGGGTAGGCATTCAACCCTATGAAAAAGAACATTTCTTTTCTCGTGAAAATGTATTGGGACAAGAATATATGGGACTTGATTATTTAATTCCATTTGATAAACAAGATCCTATTCAGTTTGGCACAGGTCCATTTACCATGGAAAACCGATACATCACCGAAGATATTCCAGTCGGTTGTTATGTCTATCAACAACTTGGAAATGTCTATGGCGTTAATACCCCTGTTGTTGACTCAATGATTAGTTTAGCCTGTGCTATTCTTGGACGAGACCTAACGGCCAAGGGATACACTCTGGAATACATTGGCATTGATAACATGACTAAAGAAGAACTTAATGACTATTTAAGAACTGGAAAAATAAAATAGTAAGCCCCTGTCATTTAAGACTTTCTAGTCTACCCAAGGTTAGTAAACCTAGAAATGAAAAGAAAGTCTTTATAAAAAAATTGCCAAATAAAAGGAGATTATCATGAAAAAAAGCATTATTAATTTTAGAGAAATGGCTGAAAAGAAAGAAAAAATTGTTTATATTACCGGGTATGATTATTTAACAGCCAAATATGAAGAACGTGCAGGAGTTGACATGATCCTTGTAGGGGACTCTCTGGGAATGGTAACTTTAGGACATGAAACCACCTTCCCAGTGACCATGGATGACATGATATCCCATTCTTCAGCGGTAAGACGAGGTGCACCCAACACTTTTATTATTGGGGATATGCCTTACATGTCTTACCAGATCTCAAATGAGGAAGCAGTATTTAATGCCGGACGTTTCACAAAAGAATCCCTGGTTGACGCCATAAAATTAGAAGGCGGTACCGATTCAGTTTGTGCCCGGATTAAAGCCATTGCTGATATTGGTATTCTGGTAATGGGTCATATCGGTTTAACACCGCAATTCGCAGCACAAATGGGAGGCTACAAAGCCCAGGGTAAAAGTGCTGGAGCAGCCATGGAATTGCTAAGACAAGCTCTGGCAATTGAAGCCGCCGGGGCATCATTTATTTTAGTGGAAGGTGTTCCGGCAGTTGTTGGAAAAGCCATTACCGAAAGATTACACATTCCTGTTTTAGGTATTGGGGCCGGGTCATTCACCGATGGTCAGTTATTAATTTATGCTGATATGGTTGGATATTATGACGATTTCACACCAAAATTTGTTAAAAAATATGCCAACGTCGGGGCAGAATTATTAAAAGGATTTACCGGATTTTGCGAAGAAGTGAGAAACGGCGCATTCCCGGATAATGCTTTACATACCTATGTAATCGCAGATGAAGAAGCAGCAAATCTTGAAAAACTTTTAGCCGAAATCAAATAAATATAATTAAGGAGAATAAGAAAATGAGTGTACAAGCAATATATAATGCCATCATAGAATTTGATGATGAAGAAATAGTTAAAGCAATTCAGGATGCCATGGATGCCGGAGTAGACAGCAAGGTTATTTTAAATGATGGCCTCATCAGTGCCATGGATGAGGTTGGAAGTCTCTTTTCAAAGGGCGAACTTTATGTGCCGGAAATGCTCATGGCAGCCAACGTGATGAAAATGGGTTTGGAAATGATTAAGCCATCACTTGCCGGCGATAAAAGCGGACGAGGCGTTGTTGTGATTGGTACGGTTGAAGGAGATCGTCATGATATTGGAAAGAATCTGGTATCGATGATGATGGAAGGTGCCGGTTTTGAAGTATTTGATCTGGGCATTGATGTGCCTACTGAAAAATTCATTGAAGCTGCCAAAGAAAAAAACGCCGACATCATATGTCTATCAGCCCTATTAACCACTACTATGGCCGCCATGGGCGAAACAGTGGCTGCTATTAAGAACTCCGGTTTATCAGTAAAAACCATGGTTGGAGGAGCGCCAGTCTCCGTCGATTTTGCCGAAGGAATCGGAGCCGATGGGTACGCCCCGGATGCCGGAGAGGCCGTATTAGTTGGCAGAAGCCTTGTGGCTTCATAAATTGAGGAAAAGCAAATGATAATTGTCGGAGAATTAATTAATGCCAGCCGAAAGGCGGTTGGAGAAGCCATTAAACAGGAAGACCATGCTTTCATTCAAAAGCTGGCCAGGGATCAAACCGAAGCCGGTGCCTCATACATCGATGTCAATGCCGGAATATTTGTGGGTAAAGAAGGACGCTACATAGAATGGCTGATTAAAAACATCAAAGAAGTCACCAATCTGCCTTGCTCCATTGACAGTCCCGATCCCAAAGTCATTGAGCAAGGACTTAAACTCAATGGCGATAATGTCATGATCAATTCCATATCATTGGAAAAGGATCGGCTGGATGCGATTCTACCCCTCATTGCAGGAACACCTTTTAAAATTGTGGCTCTGTGCATGAATGATGAAAAAATGCCTGAAACCAAGGAAGAACGATTAAAAATCGCAGATATATTAATCAACCGACTCATTCAAAACAATGTGAAACTTGAAAATATTTATGTAGATCCTTTGGTTCAGCCAATTTCAACCGATAAAACCTTTGGGTTGGGTTTTATTGATACGGTGGAACACATTATGAAAAACTATGCCGGAATCCATACAGTTTGTGGGCTATCAAACATTTCCTTTGGGTTGCCGGAACGAAAATTTCTCAATCGAAATTTTGCAGTAATGGCCATTGCCAAAGGACTTGATTCACTTTTAATTGACCCTTTGGACAAGAAAATGATGTCAAGCATTTGTGTAGCAGAAACATTAGTGGGTAGAGATGATTTTAACGTAAAATATCTTAAAGCCTATCGAAAGAAAAATTTAGAAGTCTAATTGGCTGCTAAGAAAGTTACGAATAATTAAGCAATTCCATTTCCTGAGCAATGACGTGTTACTCAATCAATTGCATATAGGAACTGATTTATATTCCTTCATGGGCACTCCTCTTCTGGAGTGCCTTTTTTTATCAAAAAATCATATTTGAAACCGCCGCTGAAATATTTTTGGAATAAAGGGTACTTTTTTTAGGTTGTAGAAAAAAAGATAAAAGTTTTCTTAACATATTCTTTATGGAAATTGTCAATATTCAAACAACTAATTTACAAACTAGTGGGTATAATACTAACTATTGGAAGGAGTGAGATAAAATTATGGGATTAGTAATAATAATATCAGGAATTATTGGGATGAGTTTATTGGGTTATCTTTTTTATGTTTTATTTAGAGGTGAAAATTTATGAATATGGTAATCATTCAAGACAGTTTCTTTTTTTTAGTGGTAATACTTCTGGCCTGGCCATTGGGCCTGTATATCTACAGAATCATGGAAACCGGAAAAGTCAGAGGTCTTGGTTTTTTAAGACCAGTGGAAAATGTAATTTACAAAGGTATGGGAATTGAAGAAACCCATACAATGGGAGGAAAAGAATACGCACTTTCGGCATTGTTATTTAGTCTTACTGGTTTTTTGTTTTTGTTTCTCCTGCTGATGAGCCAGGGATTTTTACCCATGAATCCCCAGGGGTTGCCGGGACTAAGCTGGGATTTAGCCTTTAACACTGCTGCCAGTTTTGTAACCAATACCAACTGGCAGGCCTATAGTGGCGAAACAAGTTTGTCCTACTTATCCCAAAGTTTGGGGTTGACGGTACAAAATTTTGTTTCAGCAGCCACTGGGATTGCGGTTTTGTTTGCTCTTATTCGTGGCTTTATCTTTGTGAAGAAAAAAAATGTTGGAAATTTTTGGTGCGATCTTGTCCGTATTATTTTATATGTGCTGTTGCCCTTATCAATTATTATGGCTGTGATTTTAATTTCCCAGGGGGTTGTTCAAACCTTTGGAGGCTATGTAGAGGCCATCGCCCTACAAGGTGGCGCAAGCCATGTGGTACCATTAGGGCCGGCAGCGAGCCAAATTGCCATTAAGCAATTGGGAACCAATGGCGGCGGATTTTTTGGTGTTAATTCGGCTTTTCCTTTAGAAAATCCAACAGCAATTTCAAATTTCGTTCAAACGGTTGCTATTATTCTTATACCAGCAGCTTTGTGTTTCACCTTTGGAAAAGCCGTTAAGGATGCTAAACAGGGTCGGGCAATTCTGACGATTATGCTTATTCTTTTTGTTGTCGCCTTAGCAGTAACGACCTATAGCGAAATGAACCTGGGATCACAATTTCAGGGCGTTGTTAATGGCGGTAATATGGAAGGGAAAGAAGCAGGTTTTGGGGTTGGGAGCTCTGCTCTTTGGGGAGTGACCACCACTGCGGCATCCAACGGCTCAGTGAACGCCATGCATGACAGCTTTACCCCATTGGGAGGAATGACCCTGGTTTTTCTCATGCAATTAGGTGAAATTGTTTTTGGAGGGACTGGTTCCGGGCTTTATGCCATGTTAGCCTTCGCTATTTTAGCCATCTTCATTGCCGGCCTGATGGTTGGACGAACACCGGAATATCTGGGAAAGAAAATCGAGCCTTTTGATATGAAAATGACATCTATCATTGTTCTCGTGCCAGTGTTGACCATTCTTTTTGGAACCGCTCTGGCAACCATGATGCCCCAGGTGCAAACCTGGCTAACCAATAGCGGGGCCCATGGATTTTCGGAAATATTGTATGCTTTTACATCTGCAGGTGCCAACAACGGCAGTGCCTTTGGAGGTTATACAGCCAACATTCCGTTTAACAACCTAACATTGGGAATCATCATGCTTTGTTCGCGTTTTATTCCCATGGTGGCAGTGGTTTATTTAGGTGCCAGCCTTGCCGGTAAAAAATCCATTCCATCCAGCGATGGAACCCTAAGAACATCAGGGGCAATGTTTATCGGACTTGTCATTGCAGTGATTTTACTGATTGGTGCTTTAAGCTTTTTACCTTCCCTGGCCCTTGGACCCATTGCTGATTATTTTACGACACTTAGTTAAGAGGTAGAAGAAATGAATAATATTATTAATAAAAAAGTGCTACTGGATGCCCTGGGTCAGTCTGTTAAAAAGCTGACCCCGGCAGTTCAGGTGAAGAACCCTGTTATGTTTGTGGTTTATCTTGGGGCGATTATAACTACCCTGTTATTTGCTCTATCTTTGGTGGGTATCGGCGATGCTCAGCCAGCTTACACCCTGATCATCGCGTTGATTCTCTGGTTCACTGCAATTTTTGCCAACTTTGCCGAAGCTTTGGCAGAAGGCCGTGGCCGTGCCCAGGCAGAAGCCCTGAGGAGTGTCCGCAAGGATGTTATGGCAAGGAAATTGGAAACCCCAAACTATGATTCAACCTTTACCGAAGTAAAAGCTTTTTGTCTTAAAAAAGGAGATGTTTTTCTGGTCAAGGTCAATGAACAAATTCCCATGGATGGAGAGGTCATTGATGGGGCTGCCAGTGTAGACGAAAGTGCCATTACCGGCGAATCAGCTCCGGTTATTCGAGAATCCGGTGGGGATCGCAGTGCGGTTACCGGAGGTACCAGTTTAGTGTCCGATTGGCTCATCGTCAAGGTCACTGCCGAAGCTGGGGAAAGTTTTTTAGATAAAATGATTGCCATGGTGGAAGGGGCATCCCGTAAAAAAACACCGAATGAAATTGCCCTTCAGATTTTATTGGTGGCTCTTACGATTATCTTTTTATCCATCACCATCACATTGTTTCCCTTTTCAGCCTTTTCAAGCTCCCAGTCCAGTCAGGGAGCAGCAGTTTCTATTACCAACCTTATCGCCTTGTTAGTTTGCCTGGCACCTACCACTATTGGAGCGCTGTTATCCTCTATTGGGATTGCCGGCATGAGCCGTTTGAATGAGGCAAATGTGTTGGCTATGAGTGGGCGAGCCATTGAAGCTGCCGGAGATGTGGACATTCTTTTATTAGACAAAACAGGAACCATCACCCTGGGAAACCGTCAGGCCAGCGAGTTTTTACCGATTAAAGGGATCATCGAAAAGGATTTGGCAGATGCCGCACAATTATCATCCCTGGCGGATGAAACCCCGGAAGGTCGAAGCATTGTCATTCTGGCTAAGGAACGGTTTAATATTCGAAGCCGTGATCTGTCAAAACTGCATCCCACTTTCATTGATTTTTCAGCAAAAACCCGAATGAGTGGCATTGATTATGGAGATACGGTGATTCGTAAAGGTGCTGCTGAATCGGTAAAGGCTTATGTCATCGAAAATGGTTACGAATACCCAGAGGAATGTGAAGAGATTGTGAATTCGGTTGGAGCAAAAGGAGGGACACCCTTGGTGGTTGTAAAAAATTACCAGGTGTTAGGGGTCATATATCTTAAAGATATTGTCAAAAATGGCGTGAAAGAACGGTTTGAAGATCTCAGAAAAATGGGAATCAAAACCATTATGATCACCGGCGATAACCCCATTACCGCAGCAGCCATTGCCGCAGAAGCCGGAGTGGACGATTTCTTAGCAGAAGCAACCCCGGAAGCCAAGCTTACCATGATCCGGGATTTCCAGGCCAAGGGATATTTGGTGGCAATGACCGGAGACGGTACCAACGATGCACCGGCTCTTGCCCAGGCGGATGTGGCGGTGGCCATGAATACCGGTACCCAGGCAGCCAAGGAAGCCGGGAATATGGTGGATCTGGATTCCAACCCGACAAAACTCATTGAGGTGGTGCAAATCGGGAAACAACTGCTGATGACCCGAGGGGCATTAACCACCTTTAGTGTGGCCAATGATGTTGCAAAATACTTTGCCATTATTCCAGTATTGTTCTTTGGAATTTACCCAGAACTCACTGCTTTAAATGTAATGGGACTCACCAGTACCACCAGTGCTATTTTATCAGCCATTATTTATAATGCCCTGATCATCTTAGCCCTTATTCCTCTGGCATTAAGAGGAGTAAAATATTTGGAACTTCCAGCCAGTAAATTATTAAGCAGAAATCTTCTGATCTATGGTTTAGGCGGAATAATTGCCCCTTTTGTGGCCATTAAATTAATTGATATGCTGTTAACAGCACTGAATTTTGTGTGAGGTGGAAAAAATGAAACAAGAAAAAATAAACCAAGTGATAAGACCGGCCATAGTCAGCTTTTTCATATTCACAGTGATTTGCGGTGTGTTATACACCGGTCTGATGACAGGGATTGCCCAGGTGCTTTTTCCCTTTGGTGCCAATGGGAGCATTATTAAAATTGAACAAAATGGCATTAATCAGGTTTATGGATCAGAGTATTTGGGACAGGTGTTTACAGAACCACAATATCTGATTGGTCGACCAACCACTGAGTCCGGTGGACCCACCAATCTCTCAGCGGTGAGCGCAGAACAAAAAGCATTAGTGGAACAACGTATCAGCGATTGGCACGCATTAGACCCTGGAAACGCTCGGTCGATTCCAATGGATTTAGTGACAGTTTCCGGAAGCGGGGTCGACCCTGATATTTCAGTGGCAGGCGCTCAGTATCAGGTAGAACGGATTGCCCGGGAAAGAAATCGGTCAGTGGTTGATATTCAAAAAATCATTGATGAAAATACAACTTTGCCAGTTTTAGGATTTTTGGGACAATCGGTTGTGAATGTACTCAAGGTAAATATTAGCCTGGATGCATTGAATTAGGGTTTATTTGTGGTATGATACAAAAATGAAAAAATATCGCCAGGAAGGGGGAATTCTCAATGGATGTAGAGCAACGACCGGATCCCGATATGCTTTTGGCAAATCTTAGAAATCAGGAAGAAGAAACGTTAAACAAAAAAGGGAAGCTTAAGGTATTTTTCGGTTATTCAGCTGGGGTAGGAAAAACCTATACCATGTTGGAGGAAGCTCAGGTTCAATACAAGCGAGGCACTGATGTTTTAGTCGGCTATATTGAACCCCATACCCGGCCTGAAACCATGGCACTCATGGAAGGGCTTCCAATGATTAAGCCCCGAATGGTTAAATATAAAAACATGACACTCTGGGACTTTGATTTGGATAAGGCTTTGGAGATTCATCCCCAGCTTATTTTGGTGGATGAATTGGCTCATACCAATCCTCCGGGCTCTCGAAATAAAAAGCGCTATCAGGACATTGAAGAACTCATTAATGCCGACATTGATGTCTATACGACTGTGAATGTTCAGCATATTGAAAGTCTCAACGATGTGGTTGGGGAAATTACGAAGATAGCCGTTCAGGAGCGGATTCCCGATTATTTTTTAGATAATGCTGACAAGGTAATACTCGTGGATATTGATCCGGATGAATTAATGAGCCGTTTTGAAGAGGGGAAAATCTACTCACCTCAAAAAGCCAGCTTAGCTCTTGAAAAATTTTTCACGTATGGCAATTTGACGGCCCTTCGTGAAATTGCCATGCGTCGGACTGCTGATCGAATTACCCGGGATGCCCCATTAGGGAAAAATAGCCGACTGCCCTTTTCAAAGATACTTGTTTGCGTAGGGCCGGCGCCATCATCAGCTCACTGTATACGTACCACTGCCCGAATGGCTGAGGCCTTTCACTGCCACTGGGTGGCATTGTATGTTAAATCCAACCGCGGCGAATTTTTAACTCCGGAAGAGGAAAAGAATCTACAAAACAACATGAACCTGGCCGAGGAATTAGGGGCAGAAATCGTTACAATGAAGGGCGCTAATATAGCCATGGTGGTTTCAGAATATGCCAGACTTTCTGGGATTACCGATGTAGTGGTCGGAAAGACTGGAAGAGACAGATTTTTAAAAAATCTCTTCCATGAAAGTCTTGAGGATCATATTCTCTTCTATTCTCCGGATCTGGAGATTCACATTATTCCCCAGGGCCCTGGGGTAAAACCCTTCGGACGGGCAAAATCCTTTTTTGGACGACGTGTCCAGGGGGCTCTTCAGTTTTCCTGGTTGGATACCTTGGGAATGTTAGGGGTCTTGGTGCTGACTACGCTTATTTCTCTGACTATCCGAGAATTTGATTTAGGAGAGCGAAATGTTATTATGTTATATATCCTTTCTGTGCTCGTTGTATCAAGGATTACGAAGGGTTATTTATATGGTATTGGTGCTTCAATATTAGGAGTACTCACTTATAATTTTATTTTTGTCGAGCCTTTTTTTACGTTTAATACCATTGATCCGTCCTATCCGGTGACCTTTATAATCATGCTCATTGTCGCTTTAGTTACCAGCGCCTTAACTAATGGCATTAAAATTCAGGCAAAGGTTGCAGTAGAGGGCGAACAACGGACAGAGGTTTTGTATACCATTAATCAAAAGCTTCTGGCAACCCGGGGGCTCACCAATATCGTAAATTTAACCAATAACTTTTTAGTGGGAATTTTTAAACGCTCGGTTATCTTTTACACTGAAAAACCCCAAAATGGTGTTCATGGTATTTTCGAACAGGGAATTAATAATGAGGATGATATCTATTTAATGTCAAAAGATGAAGAGGCCGTCGCATACTGGGTTTTCCTCAATGGAAAGCCTGCAGGAAAGGGAACCGACACTCTTGTAGGTGCGGGAGCTTACTATGTTCCTGTAAAATCCCAGGGAACGGTTTTAGGAGTTATTGGCATTGCCTGTCACGAAGAAGAACTTTCACCTAAACGGCGATCCTTTTTAAAAATGATCATTAACCAGGTTGCTATGGCTATTGAACGTCAGCGATTGTCTGATAAACAAAGCCAAATTAATTTTGAGCGGGAACGAGAGCGCATGCGAAGTAATTTCTTACGTGCCATTTCCCATGATTTGCGAACTCCCCTCACCGGAATTTTAGGCGCCAGTTCAGCTTTGCTCGATAACATCGAAAAAATCGGGGAAGAAAAGCAGAAAAAATTATTAAAGGATATAAAAGAGGATTCCCAATGGATCATTCAATTGGTAGAAAATCTTTTGTCGGTGACTCGGATTGGTGAGGGTTCTATGAATCTCAATAAAACCCCAGAGGCAATGGAAGAAATTGTGGCCAGTGCCGTTGCTATGACCCGAAAACGCTATGATGGAGTGGATATTACAGTAAAGGTTCCTGAGGATGTTGTTTTTGTACCCATGGATGGTACACTCATCGAGCAGGTCATTATAAACCTTTTAGAAAATGCTGCTAAATACGCAGGAGAGGTTCCCAAAATTGAGATTGAAGTAAAAAAATTGGAAAAAGAAATTTCCATTGAGGTTTCGGACTTTGGGCCAGGAATTCCCAAGTCAATTTTGGGAAACATTTTCAATGGATATCCCATAGATATTGGGGAAAAGGCTGATTCTAAAAGAGGAATGGGCATTGGCCTTTCCATTTGTCAATCTATTGTTAAAGCTCATAATGGTAGTATAACCGCAGTAAATAAAAAGAGTGGAGGCGCCCTATTTGTGGTTCGGCTCCCATTGAATGGAGATGAATAACCATGACCAATAATCCATTAGTTTTATTGGTAGAGGATGAAAAAGGAATTCGCAACTTTATTTCAACCGTATTAGAAGTAAATGACTACGATATTGTAGAAGCTACTAAGGGAAAAGAGGCGCTTGGCATTTTCACTTCCAGAAGTCCTGATCTGGTACTATTGGATTTAGGATTACCGGATATGGACGGTCTTGAAGTACTAAAAAGAATTCGAGAATGGTCCTCAGATATACCTGTGATTGTGGTTTCCGCCCGGGGACATGAAAGGGAAAAGGTAGAAGCACTGGATTTAGGCTGTGATGATTATATTACAAAGCCTTTTGGCACTTCTGAGCTCCTAGCCCGGATTCGAACGGCTCTTCGTCATCATAAGATGGCAATAGGAAAAACGGATAAAGAGAAAGAAGTTTTTCATCTGGGAGAGTTGACCATTGATTTTGAAAAACGATGGGTGACCTTAGGAAAAGACACAATCCATTTCACTCCCATTGAATATAAAATTATTGAGCTCCTAACCCAATTTCCTGGGAAGGTAGTGACCTACGACACCATTATTAAAAAGATTTGGGGACCCTATACCAATGAAAATCAAACGCTTCGAGTGAATATGGCCAATATACGTCGCAAGCTTGAAAAAAATCCGGGAGAACCAAAATATATTTTAACCGAGGTAGGGGTGGGATATCGCTTTGTGGAAGAGCTTTAACACAGTTGTTCTAATATGAATAAATTCAAAACGGAAGCCTCGGGACTATTTTTATAGTCCCGAGGCTTCCGTTGAAAAGGGCGTTTACTCATCATTAAGAACAGGTTCAAGACTTGTATCATTGAAAAAGGTATTGGCATTATAGAGATAAAGAATATCAGTAATTTCAGATTCAGAAATCAGGCTATCAATGGAATCATAATAATATCTTGGATCCAAAACTGTGATTTCACTAAAATAAGGGGTGAGAAATGGGATAAAGGCATTGGCATAGGAATCCTTAATGATCAGCAAATTTCGTCCGTTATTAACTGGATTTTTAATAGTGATCAGGGGATGGTTTCCATCTAAAAACACAGCGTATTTATCCTTTCCCTTGAGCTGTTCTGAGTTGTAAAGGGATGGGGATTTTTTTTGCTCCTCAACATAGCTAACCACTGAGTAATCCTCTTTGGTTTTTGGAATGAAGACCTCAATGGTGTCGGTGTTTTTTAGAGAATAACCGGATTTAGAGACTAATGCTCCAGAGAAGTCTGCTGTTACAGGGTAAACGGTGTAGGCATCAAGATTCGGTTTAATGCCCATGACTTCTGCCACACCCTGGAAGGCAAGCCATGCTCCAAGGGTTGTCCAGTGATGGTCGGTTTTATAATAAAGCGGCTGATCTTTATTTGCCTCGAGGATTGAGGTGGGATTAAGAATTTCAATGTTCTCGTTTAAGCCAGAAGTAAAGGCAGAAATACTGTCCTTTTGATTGATAACAGGGGCGTTGTCAGGAAGCTTGTCAGCGTAAATACTAATGGCATTAGGAGCCACCATAAAAAAGTGATTAAGAGTAGGATGTTTTTCGCAAAAATAACTAATGGCTGTTTGTGTTTTATCGAGATACTCAGTGGGTAAGGGATCAAAGTTTTCAATAAGGGTACCATCCTTCCCAAGATACACACTATTAGAGACACTCTTTCCTAAAAAGCGATCGGTATTTGTTTTTGTCCTAATCCAGGAGGTACGGCCAAGGAATTGGTCAGCGGCGTATTTCTCAGCTTTTTTCATATAACGGCCATCCGCAAAGCTGTCCACTGAAAATTTGGGCCATTGGGTGAGAATACGATTTTCATCAGAAGAAAACCGGCCATCTGGCAATAACAGGGAAACCAAGGGGATGATGATCAACATAGCAATAAATGAAATCCCCAGAAGGTTTATATATTTTTTATAAAATAAGGAATGGAATCTCTTTCGACGGGGATTTTTTTTTGTTTGATTATTCATAGTGATTTCACCTTAAAATCTAAAATATAGAAATGGATTATAAGTTTCAGTGACAAGGTAGGCAATGGATAAAAAAATGATAACGCCATTGAGACTCAGAGCCAAGGGAACAATCCAATTCTTTTCGTTGCGAATAAGCTTTTTATATACCCTGTGGATCATCGGAGTTGATAACAGGATACAGATCAGAAATAAGAGGAGGTTTGAACCTAAATAATAAAGGCCTGTTGCATCAACCAAAGGACGTCCGACAACAAAGAACATGACGCTTAAATAATTAAGGGCATAAACCAGATCTGGGCTGGCGAAAAAGACCCATCCAATGACAACTAAAACCATGGTATAAAAATGCTGAAGAATTTGGGGTGCTCTTTCCAGATATTTTTGGAAAAAGACTTTCTCAAAGAAGATGATGAGACCATAATAAACACCCCAGATAACGAAATTCCAGCTGGCACCATGCCAAAGGCCGGTGAGAAACCATACCACACAAAGGTTGAAAAAAAGCCGGGGGATTGGTACCCGATTCCCTCCTAAAGGAATGTACAGATATTCTTTGAACCAGGTACTCAGGGAAATGTGCCACCGTCGCCAAAATTCAGAAACACTTTTAGAAATATAGGGGTAATTAAAGTTTTCCATAAAGTCAAAGCCAAACATTTTACCCAGGCCTATGGCCATGTCAGAATAACCGCTAAAGTCAAAATAAATCTGGAAGGTAAAAGCAATAATACCAATCCAGGCGGTTAAAACAGAAAGTTCGCCAGTTCCCATTCCCTGGATAAGGGTCCAGAGATAGCCGATATTATTAGCGATAAGGACTTTTTTCCCCAGACCCTGGATGAAACGTTCCACACCAAGTCCAAATTGCTCTTGATTGACAGTTCGGCGGGAAAGCTGGAGATTTATGTCAGCATAGCGGACAATGGGTCCGGCAATGAGTTGGGGGAACATGGTGACGTACAAACCAAAGGAAATGATGTTTTTTTGAAGGGGTATTTTTTTTAGATAAAGATCAATCACATAGGAAAGTATTTGAAAGGTATAAAAAGAGATGCCTATGGGCAATGGCAAAGGGTCATTGGGCATCCCCACATTAAAAATTTGATTGATGTTTTGGATAAGGAAGCCATAATACTTAAAAAAGAATAGAAATCCAAGATTCACAATCACAGTGACAATAAACAATCTTTTTCGGGTTTTTCCCTCATAGCTATCCATAAGCAGACCCATGCCGTAGTCAAAAATGATGGTAAAAAGCATTAAAAAAACATAAACAGGTTCACCCCAGGCATAAAAAAACAAACTCACCAAAAGCAGTACGGCATTTTTAATTATTTTAGGGGAAATAAAGTAAAGACCTAAAGTGATGGGCAGAAAAGTAAATATAAAGAAAATACTGCTAAATACCATGGCGGCTCCTTAGTAAGTTATTTTTGCATGCTTTTTTTAAATGAATCTTTTAGGGCTATGGCGTCAGGGGAAACACAATAGAAAAGAGTATTACCTATTATTTTTATTTCGTAATTTTCAAGAAGAGCACATTGTCCAGGACCGTAACCGCTAAAACTTTCCAGCTGTTTTGCAACCCGAGTGTCAACGGCGGTTTCGATGAGGTCCAGCTGAGCAGCGTCTTTAGCTTTAATGATTAGAATTTCTGATACATCCATATAGTTTGAGGGGGTATAAATCACAACCTCTTCAAAATCACTGACATTCAGTCCATAAAAGCGTTTCAATGTTTTTCCATCGCCCTTTGTCATATCCTGAGTTTTAGCAGATGCAAGGATGTCCGCCTCCACACTGGCCAAAGGAGAGGAATCATTCCTGCTACACCCAAGCAGAGAAATTGCCAATATTAAAATGAGTAAGATTAATCCATATTCTTTCATAAGCTCTTTCCAATTCTATAATAATTTTGACAGGACACTGTTGTTCACAAGGGTATCCAACCATAGGGGATAAAATTGGGAGACCAGGTGGATGCCATCTTCGTCATGATATTGAGGATTCGTTTTTAGAAGAGTATAGGTATCAATATAGCTGACATTTTTTCGCTTGGCCAACTCGGTTAAAGCAGCATTATAGGTTTCAATTTTATTGAATTCCGGTCGCTCCTGAAGGACTTTGTCAGTGACAGGAAAAATGCTGCAAATATAAATTTGGGTATTGGGTAATTGAAACTTAATAGCATCAATAAGTTTTTCATAGGAAGAAATATATGAATTGAGATCGCGATCAGGATAACTGATATCATTAAGTCCTAATTCAATAAAAATATTTCGAGGTGCCATTTTCACCAGTTGGGGAACGTCTTCAATACTTGTTGCAGTAGATTTTCCAAGAAGACCCAGGAGTGAGGAGGGTTTTAAATAGCCATAAAGACCAAGGCCTTCGGCAATGGAATCTCCCAAAACCACAGATGACTCAAAAAGGGTTGGATAATTGTTGGCATCCACAGTTTTTCGCTTTACAAAATCGATTTCTTCTTCCATGGTCAAAACATCACGTGATTCAAGAGTCGTCAAGGTGTTGATCCCAGATACGATTTCCGAGTTTGCATTTGCGATGTTTTGGAGGCTAATTAGAACAACACTCCCAATGATAATTACAGGAATCAGAATTATGGCAATGATCATAGGAGCAGTCAGTACTTTATTTTTTATTCTCATAGGACACCTTTATCAGTTAGACTTTACACGCCATTTAATTATCTCAAATTGCTGGAAAAATACAATATTATTTTTGTAACAAAAATAATATTTTACAATATATTTATAGTGAATAGTTGGATGCAATTAAAAAAAAAGGCCCTATGAATAGTAAAACTATTCATAGGGCCTTTTGAAATCATCATTTTAGCATTTATTCATGGTTCGGGTGGAGACAACATCAATACCAAGTCCCAGGAGATTTTTTAAAACAATGTCACCAGTTTTAATGGGGGCTTCCACAACCACCTGATTAATGGCCGTCATAGCGTCAAAAATCTGTCCTTTTGGAATGGGTTGCGCTGTTTTAACCGGAAGTCTTGGCAGCATGGCGTTTTTAATCACAACCGTGGTGGGAATCATCCGGGTAGGATTGGTCATTTCAGCATAAGCATATTTTGGGCCACGTTTACAGCCATTCCCCGTGACTTCAAAGGACCCATCATCTTTTGGCTCAACGGTTAGCTGACAACCGATGGGGCAAACAATACATGTCATATTTTTTTTCATTTCTTTGCCTCCTCTATAACAAAACGGATTTCCCCGGCGGGATATTGTGCCAATACATCCTTGGCAATTTTAAAATTAACCATTTCAGCAGGAAGAAGTTTTTTCTCTTTTTTAGTGGCAATAAGCGTCTCACCGATATAGGCATTGACCACCTTATCCTTAAACACTTGGCGCACACGCATGTAGAAGGTTACTTTTTCTTCCACATTTTTTAGTGAAACCTTTTGTGGTACCACATAACTGATGCCATCCCCATTGAGGGTGGTAAATGTTACATTGGTATCTAGCTGGCCTTTAAGATATTTGGCAGCGCCTTTACCGGCAAGAACAGCCTCTTCACTTACAAAATCCACAAGGTCATGGACATGCACAACATTGCCACAGGCAAAAACACCGGGCATTGAGGTTTGGCGGAGTTCGCCAACAACCGAACCATTGGTACGTGAATCCATTTCAACCCCTGCGTTACGGGTGATTTCATTTTCCGGAATCAAACCCACAGACAGAAGAAGGGTATCACAGGGAATAAATTCCTCAGTTCCGGGAATAACTTTTAAATGATCGTCAACTTTGGCAACGGTAACACCTTCCAGACGATCTTTACCATGAATAAAGGTAATGGTGTGGCTTAATTTCAAAGGAATGTCATAATCATCCAGACATTGCACAATGTTTCGAACCAAACCATTTGAGTAAGGCATTAATTCGCACACGGCTTGAACATGGGCACCTTCCAGGGTCATGCGACGCGCCATGATCAGGCCGATATCACCAGAACCCAGGATGACAACTTCCTTACCGGGCATATAACCTTCCATGTTAACAAAGCGTTGGACCGTGCCTGCGGTGAAAACACCAGAAGGACGGTAACCTGGGATACCAATGGCCCCGGAAGGGCGTTCCCGACAGCCCATGGTTAGAATGACTGATTTGGTTTGAATGGCCATATAGCCTTCTTTTTCATTGATGACGTGGATAACTTTGAGGTCGCCCTGATCTGCCATATCTAACACCATGGTATTTAAAAAATAGGGAATACCCAATTCGATGACCTGATTAATATAACGCTCTGCGTATTCAGGACCTGTTAATTCTTCATTAAATGTGTGAAGGCCAAAACCATTGTGGATACATTGGTTTAAAATACCACCTAATTCGCGATCACGCTCAAGGATCAGAACATTTTCTGCGCCTTCATTTTTTGCTTCAACAGCAGCAGCCAAACCGGCGGGGCCGCCTCCTAGGATAACAACATCATAAATCATGACTTTACCTCCGACTGAGCTGATTTTGTTTTGCCAGAAAGAATGTAGGTAGAATCTTGTTGATCATACATTACTTCATCCAAAGGACAGTTTAGCTCACGGGCTAGAATTTCAACCACACGTGGAGAACAAAAACCACCCTGACAACGACCCATTCCGGCACGACAACGTTTCTTAACGGATTTTACCGTTCGAGCGCCGACACTGCGGTGGATCACATCCATAATTTCCCCTTCGGTAATGGTTTCACAGCGACAGATCACCTTACCGTATTTAGGGTTTTCTTTAATAATGGCTATTTTTTCTTCCTCGTTGAGTTCATCAAAACGAACACGGGGACGAATTTTTGGATTATAGTCCTTGTTTTCTTTCATATCGGGAATCAGTGGTTTTACAATTTCTTCAACCACATAGTGGGCAACCGCCGGAATGGAGGTTAATCCCGGAGATTCATAGCCGGCCACATTAATAAAACCTTTCACCGGTGATTCTTCAATAATAAAGTCACCATCGGTGGTGGTAAAGGTATCGGCTACCGGGGTATTTCGTAAACCGGCATAGGAGCGAATAATCTTATTGAATGGAATTGATGGGCAATTTTTAAGGGCATTTTTTTTAATGTAATCCAGGCGTTCCGCGGTGGTTGAGATATCTCCTTTTTCCACTGGTTCCGCATCCGGGCCGATTAAAATATTTCCATGAACCGTTGGAGCAACTAAAATACCTTTTCCTTTTTTTGAAGGACAAGGGAAAATAACATTATTAACAAGGTTACCAACTTCTTTATCAAAAATAAAGTAATTTCCTTTTCTGGCAAGAAGTTGGAAGTAGGGTTCACCAACCAGTTCATAAATATCATCGGCATAAACACCAGCGGCGTTTATCACAAATTTTGCTTCAATGGTTCCAGCATTGGTTGTAATAATAAAATGATCATCCGTTTTTTTTATATCACTGACTAAGTGATTCAGTTTCAGGGTAACCCCATTATCCACAGCATTTTCAGCCACGTTAACGCAGAGTTCAAAAGGGGATACCACCCCGGCAGTTGGGGCATACAGAGCACCACAAATATTTTCATTTAAATTTGGTTCCATGGCATGGACTTCTTCTTTAAAGAGAATTTTCAAACCGGGAACACCATTGATTAAACCATTTTTATACAATTCATGAACCGTTGCCATTTCGTACTCATCATGGGCTACTACTAGTGAACCACAGCGCTTAAATGGGACATCAAGATCTGCACACACTTTTTCGTACATGATGTTTCCGACAGCATTGAATTTTCCTTTAAGCTTATAGGATGGTGCATCAAAACCAGCATGAACAATAGCGGAATTCGCCATAGTAATCTGATTGCCTACATCGTTTTCACCATCGAGCAAAACGACGTCCAGTTTATAGCGGGATAATTCCCGGGCAATGTAGGATCCGGCTATGCCGGCCCCAATAATCGCGATATCATACATTTGTTATTCCTCCTTAGGACTTGTATAAATTAAAAACCACACAATTTTTTTAAATAATGTCATTATTTAAAAAAATAGTGTGGCTCTCCGTTGCCTTATATTTAATTGTAGCTTATTTTTCCGGCAGCGATTTTTGTTCACTGCGAATAAGCGGGATTTTATCCCACAATGGTTTGTGAGATGTGCTGACTGATAATGCACCAGCAGCAAGACAAGAGCGAACCTCTTCGATAGTTTCAATAAAACCACCGGTGACAATGGGAATGTTTATTTGGCTTTTAACGCTTTTAATTAGTTTTGGTACTAACCCCGGAAGAATTTCAACCGCATCGGGTTTTATTTTTTTTGCTGAGGTTATAGAAATATCCATGGCCGAAGAATCAAGTAAAAACAAGCGTTGTATGGTCAAAAGATTTTCCTGTTTGGCACGAGTTATAATGTTGTTTTTTGTGGTAATGATTCCCGTAGGATTAATTTCGTCTCTGAGGTACTTTATAAAATAGTTGTCCTGAGAGTAACCTTTTATGAGATCTAAATGAGTAAAAACATATTTGCCGGCGTTGTTGCAAAGTTCCACCATTTTTTTTAGGTTAAAAACATTTCCGGTCAGCAAAAAAATAATATGTGATTCAGAATTGATGGCATCATAGATATCCTTTGGATTACGTACAGCAACGATGATGGGATTATCTTGAAACATGAGAAGACATTTTCTTGTTGACATAAGCCCCTCCCTGAGATTGTATTTGTTCTGGTTTATTATAACACAATCAATTAAATAGGGAAGAGAAAAATCTAAAATTATTGGGGTGCTAATCAACACCCCAATAGCTTTTTTCGTTTAATTCATAGGAAAAGTTTTATTCGATGTCTTCCCAACCCTGAGCACATTTAACTGCTTTTAACCAGCCAGCGTATAATTTAGCACGAACGGCTGCATCCATCATTGGTTCGAATTTTCTGTCGAGTTTCCAGGCTTGTGTAACAGCATCTTTGTTATCCCAGAATTTAACTGCCAAACCAGCTAGGTAAGCGGCACCCATTGCGGTGGTTTCTACAATGGATGGACGTTCAACGGGAACCCCAAGAATATCAGATTGGAATTGCATTAAGAAGTTATTAGCGCAAGCGCCGCCATCAACTTTTAATTCTGCCAATTTAATGCCGGAATCTTTTTCCATGGCATCCAAAACATCTTTTGTCTGATAAGCAAGTGATTCAACCGTTGCACGGATAATGTGTGCTTTATTTGCGCCACGGGTTAAGCCAAGAATCGCACCACGTGCATACATATCCCAGAAAGGAGCGCCAAGACCAACAAATGCAGGCACCATGTAGACACCGTTAGTATCAGCAACTTTATTACAGTAGTATTCGGAATCAGGTGCAGAGTCAACAAGTCTTAATTCATCTCTTAGCCACTGAATAGCAGCACCGGCAACAAAGATAGAGCCTTCTAAAGCATACTCTACAGTGCCGTCTAAGCCCCAACCAATGGTTGTAATCAGACCAGAGTTTGATTTTACAGGTTTTTCACCAGTATTCATCAGCATAAAGCAACCAGTACCATAGGTGTTTTTAGCCATTCCAGGTTCGAAGCATGCTTGTCCAAAGAGAGCAGCCTGTTGGTCACCGGCAGCGCCGGCAATAGGAATTTCACCGCCATATAAGGAAGTCATTCCATAAACTTCGGAAGAAGGTCGCACTTCTGGTAGCATATTAGCAGGGATATCCAATTCTTTTAACATTTTTTCATCCCATTTAAGGGTTTTAATATTAAATGCCATGGTTCTGGAGGCATTTGAATAATCAGTAACATGAACTTTACCATTGGTAAGTTTCCAAATTAACCAAGTATCAATGGTTCCAAAGGCTAATTCGCCTTTTTCAGCTCTTGCACGAGCCCCTTCAACGTTATTAAGGATCCAATTGATTTTTGTTCCAGAGAAATAAGCATCAATAACAAGACCGGTATTTTCACGAACATAGTCTTCTAATCCACGTGCCTTTAGTTCATCACAAAAGGCGGCAGTACGACGGCACTGCCAAACAATGGCATTATAAATAGGTTCGCCCGTTTTTCTGTCCCAAACAACAGTAGTTTCACGTTGATTAGTAATTCCAATAGCGGCAATATCATCAGAGGTAGCGCCAACTAGTGCTAATGCTTCAGTAACAACACCACTTTGGGTTGCCCAAATTTCCGTGGCATCATGCTCTACCCAACCAGCTTTTGGATAAATCTGAGTAAATTCCCTTTGTGCAACACTCACAATTTCGCTGTCATGGTTAAACAAAATTGCTCTTGAACTTGTAGTTCCTGCATCCAGTGATAAGATATACTTTTTCATAAGTATAACCCCCTATTTATTTTTTTTTATTTAATTATGTAAAACATAATAAAATCATAGAAAATGATGACCAAACTAAAAAAGCACATACTAACAGATTTACATATTCACTTAATGTAAAAAAGGAAGTACGGCTCTCCAAAACTCCTGCCAATATATGAAATTATTTTTATTGCCTAAAAAAATATATAAGTGCTCTATGAAATTATACTAACATAAATCGAATGGGATGTAAAGGATTACCAGTAATAAAATGTTGTTATTTTTTTAACTTAATTTAATTCAGTTTAGTTCCTATTATATGTCATTTAAGTTTATTGGAAAAATAAATCTTTGAGTCAATAAAAAAAGTTGATGAAAATATTTTTTTCGGATATAATGTGTGTTGAAAGTTTTTATAACTATGTCTCACAATGATTAGCATAAAAACAAAGCTGGAGAAGAAAGGGATTCAATGGAAGAAATAAGTTTACAGGAGATACTTGACCTCCTTAGAGAAAATTGGAAAATGATCGTGATCATCACCCTGTTGTTTATGGCATTGGTGACGGTGTTTACCATTTTTTTCATCGATAAGGAGTACAGCAGCAGTACCACCCTCATTGTGGGAAAACCTGAGGGTTATACCAGTACAGCATCAGAGACTGCCAGTGAGGTGTTGACTAATCAAAAATTAGTCGGAACCTACAGTGAAATTGCAAAGAGTGAATCCATTATGTCTGAGGTGAATACAGGTTTGGGATTAGATATAAGCGATGGTTCTTTAGCAAAGATGGTTTCAGTAACAACCGTTAATGAAACAGAACTCATTGAAATCACAGTCACTTCAAAGGATCCTGTTTTAGCTGCGACTATTGCAAATAAAACAGCAACTGTGTTTATGACCAATGTAGCAGAATTAATGAAAATCAATAACTTACAGGTGGTCGATACTGCTGTGGTGAATGAAAACCCTGTTTCACCTAATGTGAAGCTGAACATTGCCATTGCGTTTTTACTTGGAATTATTGTGAGTGTGTTCATTATTTTTATTCGGGAAACTTTAAATACAACAGTAAAAAATGTGGAAGAACTTAAAAAGCTCATTGATGATGTACCAATTGTGGCAATTATTCCAGAGTCTTCAGAATTAAATAATGATGGAGGAAGATAATGCAAGATTCTATAATTACTTATAAACAACCAAAGTCACCAATTTCTGAGGCCTTCAGAAAAATGAGAACTAATATTACCTTTTCGGATATTGATCATGAGATACAGGTACTGGCTATTACCAGTACAGATAAAAGCGAGGGAAAAACCACCATTCTTGGGAATTATGCTGTCGCTCTTGCCCAAAGCGGAAAGCGCACCTTAATTATTGATTGCGATTTGAGACGACCCCAGATGCATAGAAAATTTGATTTGAGTAATAGTAAGGGGTTAACTAGCATTCTGCTTAAAGAAATTGATATTGTTGATGGCATTCAAAAAACAGAAGTACCGGGACTTTTTATTATTACTTCAGGACCGATTCCACCAAATCCTTCAGAAATCCTTGCCAGCCGTCGGATGGGAGAGTTAATGGGTGATCTGAAAAATAATTTTGATTACATCCTTTTGGATGCCCCACCTGTGGGGATGGTAACCGATGCAGCAGTATTAAGTCCTGTGGTTGAAGGGTATATCGTTGTGGTATCACTTGGACAATGCAATCGGGATGGAGTTCGATATGCTGTTGAAAACCTAAAAAAAATAAATGCCAGAATCATTGGCGTAGTAGCTAATAGGGTGCCAATTACAAAACGTAACAGGTATTATGGCTATTATAACGCTTATTATGGCGAGGAACCAATAACAAATGAAGAAACAAAAAAAAGAAAATGGAAAAATAAAAAAAAGAATAAAACCCAAGAGAATATAGGTCAATAATTTTTTTATAGTGTAAGGAAGAAAGTCGGTTAGAAGTATTTTTAAAAAATAATTTAATACAAAAACTTAAAAAGATTTAAATAAAAGCAAAAAAAATAAGAAATGAGATTGTCTGATTAGGATGATCTCTTTTTTTATTTCTTTGCTTTTTCACTTATTGGGTTAGAATTTTATAAGCTGGGATCAATATTACCCGACTGGGACAAAAGTCTATTTATTTAATTGAAATTATGATATAATGGGAAGCAATTAGAAATTTATTAAGAAGACAAACAATCAAAAAATTTAAGAATGGTTAATAATATGGAAAACAAATTTACGCATTTGCATGTACATAGCGAATATAGTTTATTAGATGGTTTTGGTCGAATTAATGCTCTTGCAAAAGTCGCTGCGAAACAGGGAATGGACAGTGTGGCATTAACCGATCATGGTGTTCTTTTTGGCGCCATTGATTTTTATAAAGCCTGTCTCAAAGAAAACATACATCCTGTCATTGGCTGTGAGGTTTATATTGCGGCAAGAGGACTGGACCAGAAAGATGGTCAACTGGATAAAGAGCGTTTCCACCTCATTTTATTGGCGGAAAACAACATCGGGTATAAAAATCTTATGAAAATTGTGTCCAAAGGTTTTATTGACGGCTTCTATTATAAACCACGAGTGGATCACAATTATCTTAGGGAGAACAGTGAAGGAATTATCTGTCTGTCGGCATGTATTGGTGGGGAGATTCCTCAAATGATTCTTAAAAATGATATGGAAGCGGCTTCCAGGCTTTGTCAGGAATACCAGAAAATTTTCGGCAAAGAAAATTTCTTCTTAGAAATACAGGATCATCGCCTACGGGAAGAAGCTCTGGTCAATGAACGGATGATTCAGCTATCCAAGAAATATGATATCCCATTGGTAGCAACCAATGATGTTCATTATATTAATAAAGAAGATTCTGAAAATCACGATATTCTTTTGTGTATACAAACAGCAGCAACGGTTCAGGATGAAAAACGGATGCGATTTCCAAACAATGAGTTTTATTTTAAAAGTGCAGAGGAGATGTCTAAGCTTTTTGTGGAAGTTCCCGAAGCCATTGAAAATACCAATCGCATTGCAGAACGCTGTCAGGTTACCTTTGATCTTGAAAAAACCCATTTACCTCAATTTGAATTACCTCCAGGAGAAAATGCCAAAGACTACTTGAGAAAGCTTTGTATCCAGGGAATTAATAAAAAATATTCGGAAGTTTTACCGGAGATGATCGACCGCCTGGATTATGAGTTGGAAGTTATTCATACCATGGGTTTTGATGACTATTTTCTCATTGTGTGGGATTTTATAAAATATGCAAAGGATCATCAAATCATGGTGGGACCCGGGAGAGGAAGTGCTGCCGGAAGCATTGTATCCTATTGTTTGGATATTACCACGGTGGATCCTTTAAAATATCAGCTTCTTTTTGAACGTTTTCTTAATCCAGAGCGTGTGACAATGCCGGATATTGATGTTGATTTTTGCTATGAACGGCGTCAGGAAGTTATTGACTATGTGGTGAATAAATACGGCGAAAACCGAGTGGCTCAGATTATTACCTTTGGAACCATGGCTGCCCGAGGCGCTATTCGGGATGTGGGCCGGGCTTTGGATATGCCCTATAATGCAGTGGATCGAGTTGCTAAGGAAATACCCATTCATGCCGGGGTCAATGTCACCATTGCCGACGCCATGGAAGAAAATCCTGAACTAAAAAAAATGGAAGCAGCCAATGATGATGTAGCCAGGCTTTTAAAAACGGCCCAGTCCATTGAAGGACTTTCCCGTCATGCTTCAACCCACGCCGCCGGAGTTGTTATTTCGGACTTGCCTTTAGTGGAATATATTCCTCTTTATCGAAACAATGATTTGATTACAACCCAGTTTCCCATGGGTCTTCTGGAAGATCTGGGACTTTTGAAAATGGACTTTTTAGGGTTGCGAACCTTAACCGTTATTCGGGATGCCCTGGAAAATATCATGCTTTCTAATGGGGAACCCCCGGATTTGGATTCCCTGGAAATGGATGATTCAAAAGTATTTGAAATGCTCTCAAAGGGCGATACTTTAGGAGTGTTTCAGTTGGAAAGTCGGGGAATGCAGCAATTTATTAAAGAACTTCAGCCAGAAAGCTTTGAGGACATTATTGCAGGAATTTCCTTGTATCGGCCAGGTCCAATGGAACAAATCCCACGCTATATCGAAAATAAAAAAAAACCAGAGTCAATTCCCTACCACCATCCTATTTTAGAGCCAATACTTGATGTGACCTACGGATGTATGGTTTATCAGGAACAGGTGATGCAAATATTTAGGGATGTGGCAGGCTTTTCCATGGGTCGAAGCGATTTAGTTCGCCGTGCCATGTCAAAGAAAAAAGGGGACGTCATGGCGGCTGAAGGCCATGTTTTTGTTCATGGAGAAGTGGATGAGCATGGGAATATCGTCGTTGATGGTGCCATTCGCCGAGGGGTTTCCGAGGCTGTGGCTGTGAAGATTTATGATGAAATGAAGGATTTTGCCAAATATGCCTTTAATAAATCCCATGCCGCTGCTTACGCAGTCATTGCCTACCAAACAGCCTGGTTAAAATGTTATTATCCCACAGAATTTATGGCAGCTCTGATGTCCAGTGTCATGGATGATGAGAAAAAGGTAGCTAAGTACATTGAGGATTGCCGTAAAATTGGCATTCACGTGTTGCCGCCAAATGTCAATGCCAGTTATGAAAAGTTCAGTGTTTCAGGAAACAACATTTGCTTTGGATTAGGGGCAGTTAAAGGCTTGGGCAAAAATGCCATTGCAGCCATCATTGATGCCCGAAAAAAACAGGGAGATTTTCAAAGCCTTCGGAATTTTTGTGAGGTGGTTGATTTAAAATCCCTCAATAAACGGAGTATTGAGAGCCTGATTAAAGGTGGGTCCTTTGACTTTATTGGGGATAGTCGTGCTCAAATGCTGGCCATTGCAGAATTGATTGTGGATCAGGTTCAACGAGAGAAAAAGGATCGCCTTTCAGGGCAAATGTCACTGCTTGATTTGGCTGGTTTAGGAGATTCAAAAAAAATGACCAGTTTAAAAGAAGAGCATTTTCCAAAAAGAGAGCCTTTTTCAAAAGAAGAGCGACTGGCTCTGGAAAAAGAAGTTTTAGGCCTTTATGTCACAGGCCATCCCCTTGAAAAATACGAAGAGATCCTAAAAAAAACGGTGACTCTTTTTTCCAACACCATGGACGGCTATCAGGATCTTAGGGATGCAGGTATACAAGACGGACAGCAAGTAAGTATTGGTGGTTTAATTCTGGAATTAAAAACCATGATGACAAAAAAAGGCCAGATGATGTGCTTTGTGACGCTTGAGGATTTATATGGTAGAATTGAAGTGGTGGTTTTTCCAAAAACCTATGATGATTATCGGCGGTATCTGAAACAGGATCAACCCATTATTATAAAGGGGCGGATTAATTATAATGAAGAAGGGAATACTTCGGTAATTGCGTCTCAAATTTATCCTATTGGTCAACCCCCTGGGAATCAGCAAAGTACTCATGTTGAAGAAGCCAAGGTCAATTATCATATCAACGAAATAAAAAAAACAGAAAGAAAATTAATTCTTACTTTTAATGATTTAACAGAGAAACCCTTGATAAAATGTGTGAAATCAGTTTTAATAAAGTACACAGGCACAGTGCCGGTGGTGTTAGTCTTTAAAAAAGAGAAAAATCGCTTTGTTGCCAGTAAAGAATTGTGGGTCACCCCAGGTGATGGACTGATCAGAGAATTAAGCCATATATTAGGAAATCAAAACGTGGAGGTAAAGTAAATTATGCGAATTGGAGTTTTAACCAGTGGTGGTGATGCACCAGGAATGAACGCGGCCATCCGTGCTGTTGTACGAACAGCAATTTTTAATAAAATGGAAGTTTATGGAATTAATCGAGGCTATGCCGGTTTATTGGAAGAGGATATCACCCCACTTAATGTCTATTCAGTCGCTGATATTCTTCAACGGGGAGGTACGATTCTCAGAACTTCAAGAAGTGAATTTTTTGCAACTGATGCAGGAGTGAAACAGGGCGCTGCCGTACTGGAGGAATATGGGATTGAACATCTAATCATCATTGGTGGTGATGGGAGCTTAAAAGGGGCGTTGGCTCTTCAAAAGCTAGGGGTCAATGTTATTGGAATCCCAGGAACCATTGACAATGATTTGGGATGCAGTGATTTTACCATCGGTTTTGATACGGCTGTGACCACTGCATTAGATGCCATTAGTAAAATCAGAGATACTACCTACTCCCATAATCGGATTAATGTGGTTCAGGTCATGGGTCGAAAATGCGGAGATATTGCCCTGTATTCAGGATTGTCCGGCGGTGCGGAAGCATTGATCCTTCCCGAAGTTGAAACAGACCTTGATGCCATTTGCCAGCGACTTCTTATCGGAAAAGATCGGGGCAAGCTTCATAGTATTGTCATGCTGTCAGAAGGCTGCGGCAGTTACCGGGATTATTGTGTGAAAATTGAAGAGCGCACCCAGGTGACCACAAAAGGAACCAATTTGGGGTACATTCAAAGAGGCGGATCCCCTTCAAACATCGATCGAAACATCGCTTGCTTCATGGGATATAATGCGGTACAGGCCATTATTAAAAAAGAAACCGGAACTGTCATGGTACAACAACATGGCGATTATTTGGGAATTCCTCTTGAAGAAGCCATTCAAATGCCGAAAATATTCCGCCAGGACATTTATGATATTGCCATGGTATTATCCATATAAATTAATAAACGTATTAAAATATAGAAAAGAGGTAAAAAATGAAAAAAACAAAAATTGTCTGCACTCTGGGACCAGCAGCAGATACAAAGGAAATATTAAGAGAGCTCGTTCTTAATGGAATGAATGTTGCGCGTTTGAATTTTTCCCATGGAAGTCACGAAGAGCATGCAGGAAGAATCCAGCGTATTAAAGAAGTTCGTAAAGAGTTGGGAATTCCAGTGTCTATTATGTTAGATACCAAGGGACCAGAAATTAGAACAGGAGACCTGACCCAAGGTAAGATTGATCTTCAGACTGGGAACCAGGTTGTATTGACCTCAGAAAGTATTTCCGGGGATGAAAAGCGATTTAGTATCTCCTATGTTAATCTTCCAAATGAAGTTACCATCGGTAGTCGAATCCTCATTGATGATGGACTCATACAGCTAGAGGTTAAAGCGGTTGATGGAACAGAAATTATCTGTACTATTTTAAACGGTGGAATCCTGGGAAACAAAAAAAGCATTAATATTCCAAGTTTGAATATTGAATTACCAGCTTTGACTCAAAAAGATCGAGAAGATATTATTTTTGGGATTGAGCACAACGTTGACTTTGTTGCCGCATCTTTTGTTAGAAAGCCCCAGGACGTTTTAGAAATACGAAAAGTATTGGAACGAAATGGCGGAGAACGGATTGATATTATTTCAAAAATAGAAAACAGAGAAGGGGTTGAAAAAATCGACCGCATCCTTGCTGTTTCTGATGGTATCATGGTTGCCCGCGGTGATTTAGGTGTAGAAATACCGGCTGAAGAAGTGCCTCTGGTACAAAAAAGCATTATTAGAAAATGTAATCTTGTTGGGAAACCTGTTATTACAGCAACCCAGATGTTAGATTCGATGATGCGTAATCCAAGACCAACCCGTGCAGAGGTTGGGGATGTGGCCAATGCAGTGTTTGATGGCACTGACGCTGTCATGCTTTCAGGAGAAACTGCTGCAGGGGCTTATCCGGTTGAGTCAGTAAAAACCATGTGTAATATTGTTGTCAAAAGTGAAAATTCTGAAGAATATGCCCGTCGAAAAAAACCGGAACATGGTGAATTGACCATTACCAATGCTGTGAGTGAGGGTGCTTGTCAGATTGCCAATCAACTGAATGCAAAAACAATTATTGCAGCAACATCATCAGGTCATACTCCTCGTATGATTTCTAAATATCGTCCGGATTGCTCGATCATCGCTGTCACCGATAAGGTAACAACGGTTAGACGACTGACTCTGATATGGGGTGTGAATTGCATCTATACTCCAGAGTTTGGTGATACTGATAGTATGATTTTAGATGCTGTTAAAAAAGCAGTTGAACAGAACTATGTGGAATTTGGAGATATTGCCATTGTGGCTGCAGGAGTACCACTGGGAGTTCAGGGAAATACCAATATTATTAAAGTTCATACCGTAGGTACAGCCATTATCTATGGTGTTGGGATTGGTAAAAGACCTGTGACGGGTCATGCCAAGATTGTTACCGTTGAAAATGCTGATGAATTTATGGATGGTGATATTCTTGTGGTTAAAGCTTTAACCCCCGATATCAGCCATATTCTTCATATGGCATCGGCGATTATTACCGAAGAAAGTGGCTTAAGCTCTGAAGGCGCCATTGCAGGACTTCACTATGATATTCCAGTAATTGTTGATGTGACAAAAGCCATTGAAATTATTGAGCATGGTAAATTGATTTCGGTAGATCCCAAGCGTGGGGTTGTGTATCAGGGCCGGGTGCAAATGATTTAATCAGAGCGTTTAAAACTCGAATTTCAATATTATTATTGATGGTTGGTTGAGCCAGGATCGTTCAAGCAAGGCTTTTTCACCATAAGGCACAACCAGATAAAATCATTGTATTGAAATAGGTTTGTGAAATAAAATTACTAATTTTTCTACAACAAAGGGGCTTTTACAAAATAGCGAATAAGCTATTGAGCAAAAGCTCTATTTTTATACCGAAAATGGAGAAAACCAGCAGACGGACCAACTCTTTAAAAACGAAACAGCTATTCAAAAACCGACCCTGATGCGGCCTTATGCACATTAAAGACGATCTATGCGCCAATTGAAACCAGCCTTTGGGGTACTAAAAAACGATTATTCTTTCACATTTTTTTTAACGCGTGGAAAAACCGTGAAAAAAACAGAATTCATCCTGCTCTGTTTTGGATATATATCAATAAACGACACGCTAAAATCCATCCCAACGTGTGAAGCCTGTTAAGGTACGCAAAAAAAACAAAAGAAACCGAAGACCTCCCGGTAAACTGCCAGGGATATTCGGTTTCTTTTGTTGAAGTATTTTTTCAGCAGGCACTTTTTCGTCCGCTTAATTATCAGCAGGTATATTCTTGCTTTTATACGAAGAGGGTTTAACATAATTATTTTGTTTTCTTTTTTTATTCCAAATAAAGAAAAAGAAAACAAGAATAAGGGTGAGAAGTGCTAATGGAATAAGAAAGAACCATCCACTCAAGGCAGACCCTTCAGCGACAAACCGCGAAGCCGTAAAATAATCGCCTGACGCTGTGACATTAAAGGTTGCAATACCTTTTTCATTGTCATATTGAGTCGGAATACTAACCAAATTTTGTTCAGTTGGACTATAGGAACATACTGTAACGATGGCATCTTTTGATAGATTGTTACGAGCATCATCAGTCAGGGTGGTGGATAGGGTAATCCCCTTATTCATTGGAGAAATGTCAGTCGGAGATGATATACCATCATTAATAGTAGTCTTAACCGAAAAAACAGAGGAAAGGGGCGTAGTGGGTTTATCATAAAGCATCAGTTTATTTGGTAGAGATTGGGAATCGATTGCCACATCAATTTGTAATTCTTTACCTGTTTCAAAGAGCTTATAAGTATCAGTGATAAAGGCTTTCGGCTGAAGTTTGACAGTAGTTGCATCCTGAGAGAAATCCATAGTGATATTTTCTTTATTCAGTGATGCCGCAAGGGCTCCTGGAATTTTGAGTTGAATCCCCGAAATATCTTTAACCGTCGAGTTCGGAAGTTTTAATATGAGGTTGGTAATTTGTTTGTTTTCGGCTTTTTGGGTTTTAAGGGTTTCAATGGCAGAGGTAACCACATCAGCATTGACAACAGCGTTTAATGTTTTTCCATTTAAGCTAAAGCTAACAGCTCCACTAGGGAGGGTTCCAATTAAGTTTGAATTTTCCATTGTAGTCGTTAGCGTTGATACGTTCGTTGGGTTTACGGCAGGGATTTCAGGTGTTATTGCCTGATCTACAGCCGCCTGGTCTACAGCCGCCTGGTCTACAGCCGCCTGGTCTACAGCCGCCTGGTCTACAGCCGCCTGGTCTACAGCCGCCTGATCTGC